>Ga0080064_1000126_pt1 | contig 230403 bp, 229 predicted proteins | sample Subgrocontami54m_FD_69260 | JGI IMG/M metagenome (GOLD analysis project Ga0080064, IMG submission 69260) | Subsurface groundwater microbial communities from S. Glens Falls, New York, USA - GMW46 contaminated, 5.4 m (SPADES assembly) (version 2) ...
CCGCCCCTCTCCGCCCGCGTGGGCCGGAACCTGATTGAAGGGATCCGACACCCGACGGTGGTCCGCAGCGACGCGGCCCGGCGGGCCTTTCCGGATATTCATCCGGCCGGCTACCGGGAGGCGGTCACCCAGGCGGTGAAGCCGCCTTCCTGATCCACCTCGATAAAAACCTCTCCCGCTCAAGTTTGTGATCTTCCGCATCCGGCAGTAGACTACTGAGGGTAGGGGACGCTTCATCAGACAAAAGAAAGGGACGCGTACCATTTCCGGGTGTGCAGGGTCTAATCGCCGAACCCTGCACGTTTAGAAACGGTGCCGACAGTACTGTTTCCCTCTAAAGCGGGGCACTATCCGGGCGCGCGTAGAAATGCTCCAAGTGTTCCGGCGACTCCAACGCCGTTATTCGGTGGTGACGGTGCGGGTGAATTACGGGCGTGAGGCATGGGTGATCTTGACTCTGCCCGCCGGGCCCACCGTAGAGGTGCCGGGGCGGTGGACGGATCCGGACAGGATTACCCGGCAGTCGTCGGAGGCCGGGTATCTGGAGCTTCTGGGCAAGGAAGCGAACGCGTTGACCCTCGTGGAGTTATCGGCCCGCACCGGCTTGAGCATCAGCGTGCTCGGTCACGCCCGCCAAGAACTTAAACAAAGTTGAGAAGGAAAGGATAGCGGGATGGGCTGGAGCGATATTCTGACTATACTGGGTTGGTGCAAGACCCCATTTCTCTGGATTTGGCGCCGGGTCAGCGCATGGATCTGCGGCACGATCTGCCGAGGCAAAGGCAAAGCCAACACCCCAAGAGAAACGATCAGAGTCATTCCTCACCACCGCGGAAATTGGTGGGTCATAGACTCCGTCAAAAACCGGCCAGCTATGCAGGTACATGGTCTGTGGCATGTGACAAATATAACTGATGGCGCGATCCGCATCCTTCGTTCCAGGATTATTCCCTCGAGGGCAGAAGGCCCCGTTGCGGTACGGCATCCTAGAGGGGTCATATTTGGCGACTACGCAATCCCCCCGGGCGAGACAAGCGATGTTTCATCGCAGTTTTGGATTCAGCCGCCAATCCGGAAAGAAGGCCGGGATTTCAAAGCAACTATTTATCTTATAGACCAATTCGGAAATGAACACAGGGTCAGGAGCATGATATTTCAGAGCCAAGCTATCGAAAAACAAAAGCAGGCGGCAGTTCCAACGGAAGCTCTTCACGGAATCAATGACCCCATCGATAAAGGGGTTGCTGCGGTTTTGAAATCCGAGATAGTTAGATACCGAGAGTTTGGCCGTCGGGAGGGAGGCCTGGGAAGTATTCGGACCGTTAACCCGGGTGGAGATCAGCGCGGAATAGTAATGGAGTGGAGCTCGCCAGGTTCTCGGCTTGACCCACGCATATCCAACGCGCCGCGCCAAATCAGGCTCACTTCTGATAACGCGGAGAGTCTGATGACATACTATCGGAGCTTAAAAACAGAAGAAGAGCGCAAGCGCTTTATAGCCGCATTGCTCAAACGGTGCTCGAAGGAGACGGAGTATGCTCCTGTTGGTTATCTGATCCTCTTTGTCCTTTTCTACATGGGTCAGTTTCTGGAAGGTCTGCGGGTCGCACGCGAGGCTCTTCAGGGTGATGCGGAGTGGGGTTTTAGCGACTCTTTGCGTCTTGTCGATGCGCTTCTGTATTTTGAGCACCCATCGTTCTCGTCAAGTGATTTAGATGAGATTGAGCGTACTGTGGAAGGGATAGACGATGGATTCGTCCAAAAAATCCGCGAGAGAATTGCCGCTATTAGGGCGTTCCGCCTAAGACAACCAGCGCCGTCAGCTCGTGAGGAGAAGCCCTAAGAATGCGAAAAGGAGATTCCCCTGGATGACAACTAAGGGAAGGAAATACCGAGGTACTCAAAAGTTCTTGCTTGTATATTGCCTGCTCATAAGAGCCGCGCAGGTCCACGGTTGGGTTAGGTATACACAGGTCGCGGAGATCCTTGGAATCAAGTCTTTGGGCCATCATATGGCACGCGAGGTTGGTCAGGTCCTTGGTGAGATTTCAGAAGACGAACATGAAGCTGGCCGGCCCATGCTTAGTGCGGTGGCTGTTGGCACCAGTGATGTTCCCGGGCAGGGTTTCTTTGTGTTAGCGAAACGGCTCGGGAAGATTTCAGATATCCACTCTCGTAACAGGTATGACTTTTGGAACGCAGAACGAGAAAAGGTGTACGGGACCTGGGCGAGCTGCGGGGGTATTGTTTAGTGACGCAGCCGCTGGGCTGGCCAGGCGGCGGGGGCCAGCCCAGGATGAATCTGTACCGGGTACGCAGGGGACATCTATGAAGATTGACCGGAAAATTCAATCCGTTGCCAACGCTCTGTATCATGATGCTGTTCTCGCCTTGGAGGGCGTTGAAACCCTCCTCGGGTCTGTCTCCGATGGGAACATCGGATCGAAAACCTGCGTGATTGTTGACGCTGAGGTAGACGCAACCGAAGCATTGGCGGAATACCTGGTCGCCCGGGGGATTCAGGTCTGGACAACCCCTTCAGGGGAAGAAGCACTCCGGGTTATCCGGCAGGTGCGTCCCACGCTGGTTTTGGCGGACTTAAAGCCGCAGGGGATTGGCGGGATACCGCTGCTTGCCCGGATTCGCCGGTCCAGTCCGCGGAGCCGGATCGTTATCCTCACGGGTTGGGGCGCGGAGTACCTTGACTACTTCGTTCAGGAGTTCCGGGTGGACGCCTGCTGTCTGAAGCCGGCATCCGTTGAGATGATACAGCGGATTATCGGCGAAACATTCCGCGAGGCGTCCCTCATAGAAAGGTGATCCATTGCAGGAAATCAGCAAGAGGCAGGCGGTGAAGATCGCCATGGAGCATCTGGGCTACAAGCGGGACCGAAAGATTGGAGTATCCTTGTCCGTTCGCCAGGGCAGCACCCGCGAGGGAGGGGAAGGGATTTATAGCCGCGGCTTGGGCCCTCCGGGCGATCATTGCTGGATCGTTCGTACCTCCGCTAGGCCCAGAGGACGGCTCATGACGGACGGGCCATACGCTGTCGTTTGGGTGGACCAGCGGACAGGCCAGGTGCTGCAGGTTGGAAATGGAAGCGGGGGATAAAACCGGTGAGCCAAGCGCATCAAGACGCCTCTAGAGAAGAACAAGTTAAAGAACTCGAAGAAGCCCCAGAAACTCTCCGAACTCAAATTATGGCCGGAGAGGATTGCGATCAATTAGCCAGCGCCTCTGGAGAATTTGGCCGTGCGCCGACCAACCCGGTCCCCGTCAACAGCATCGTTGGTGAGTTTAAGTATCTCAATCGTTTGAGGTGTTCTTGTGGGTCCGGATTGATATTTCACAGGCTGGGATCGTTGACGGTTGACGGTATCCCCGGGAATGTGGACGTATTTGAATCGGTTTGCCTTCAGGGGAAACACTGGGACATCTTGTGCCTGCATTTATACCATCCCCGCAGATCGACGTTTTTGCCCCAGGGATATTCCTTCTCCGATTTTCACCCCATATTCAGTAAGACATCCTGGGGGTACGGAACGAATCAAAAAGTGGATACCTTTCCCTTCGGATTGTCGGAACCCATTGTGGCACACGTTGGAGGATCTCTCGGAGAGAAGTTCTCAAAGAAGTACGAAGAGTTTGTGCGGAACAAAGCGCGATTCAATGCTCCGGCCGGCCACATCGATAAGATAAAAAAGATGGAATCGATATTGGAGGGGAATCTTTCCTAGCCGCGTGAAGAAGCAGTCTCACCACACCACCACCCAGGACCGCACCCGGATCTCCTTTGACCTCTACTCTCTGCCTGATCGAGACAACCTCCTGGTCATTTGCCCCGGTTTCTTCCAGAGCAAGGAAACGGCCGCTTTCCGTCAACTATCGCGCGATCTCTCCACCCATCAGGACGTCATCTGCATGGACTTCCGTGGCCACGGCCGCTCCGGCGGGCTCTACACCTTCTCGGCCAAAGAGGGATCAGATCTGGAGGCGGTGCTGGATTGGGCACGGGAACGATACTCCGCGATCCATCTGATGGGTTTTTCTCTGGGCGCGGCAATCGCCATCAATACGGCGGCTCGATCTCCGGAAGCGATCCAGACGCTTATCGCCGTCAGTGCCCCGAGCGCTTTTGAGAAGATAGAGTATCGGTTCTGGACACCCGATGCGGTGCTGACCGGCATCCGGACCTATGGCCCCGGGGTAGGATGCCGCCCGGGCCCTCTTTGGTTGAAGAAACAGCGGCCCGCTGATTCTATCCGGAAAATTAAATCTACTCCGGTCCTCCTGCTCCACGGAACTCGGGACCCGATTGTCAGTCATCGGCACAGTGAGCGGTTGTTTCAGGCGGCGGGGGAGCCGAAGCGTCTGGAGCTGATCGAAGGCGGCGGACACGCGGAAGAATTGTATCGATACCATTCGGCTAGGCTTCTCGGAATCGTAAATGATTGGATTCATACAGATACCTCCGGAGTGATGTAATGCACCGCGTAGAGCACGTCTCCATGGCCATTCTGGACAGTTTTAAATGTGATGCTACTCATGTAGAACTCACTCCAGACCTGGCAATAACGCGCATAGACACTTTTGACGGCGAGAAATATCTTTCCTTATTGGGCCGAACCGCCCTCGATGAGATATCAAGTATGAATCCTCCCAATGTCATCCAAGAAGGATATCGGTTGCGTGAGGCGGCCAAACGGGGAATTGAATGGATTGGTGGGGTCCCGAAATTAATGGAGACGATCCCCGTAAGAATTCGCGAGAATTTGATAGCCCACAGGATAGCCGCCTATTCCAACCATGCTCTTGTGTGGAGTGTTGTGGCCGAGCGTCCTGAAACAAAGTTTGAAACCGAACATCTCTATTGGTTCAGCGACACACTGACGGCACTCAGACTTCTTAAGCCGGGACTGGTGGGTCGATATCAATCAGTCGCTTCAACGAAGTGGGATGAAAAAGAATCGTTCCTATATAAATGGCCACTTCCCGATTCAGATTATTTTCTCCACCCGTTTCCGATGTTACCAAATCGCCTGTACTTGCTCGATATGGCGAACGTCACAAGATTAAAAGAGCTTCTCCTCCTAATCCGAAAAAAAGAATCTCCCAGAATTCGGATCGCACTGGAAAGATTTAATCGCCTTGCTAGCTACACAGAAATCGAAATAGAGCCGGTCGATTTGGTGATGGTGGATCAAACCAATCAGATTATTGACGCCATGGTTGCGTTTGAGGCGCTTTATCTCAAGCGCAGGGAGAAATCTAAGAAAAAGAAAATAGCCGAACGGGTATCGAAACACTTGGCGCCGGCAGATATTGAAAAACAAAGAAAGATACACACTCTAATTACCTCGGCCTATAAAGTCCGTAGCGACGTTGTTCACGGAGATCTTCGGAAGATAAAAGAAGCGAAGGAATTTCAAAGGGGACCATGGCGCAGCCCATCGGAGATGTTACGTGAGCTCTCATTTGTTTTGAGGGACGCATTAAATTCAAAACTGAAGAACCCAACTGCTTGATTTAAGCCTGCTTCAGAAGTACCTAGAGAAACGTTGTCTCTTCGGCCCCGTGTTTCCGTACTACCCACTGCAACCCCAAAAATCCCCTTGACACTCTATTAGTTATCATATATAACTAATAGCGAGATGAAGACACGATCATTCTTGCAAGGATTGGGGTACCCGATTGAGAAACCCAACATGGGCACGGAGGCGCTCTATGGGATGGTCTGGATTGCCGAGCGCGCCCAGGCCGAGGCGGCCCGGGCTTTAAGGCCCTTTGGGTTGACTCCGGGCACCCTCAACTACCTGATGGTGGTCAAGCACATCGGCGGGGAAGGAGGCCTTCTCCAGCGGGAGATCGCCGAGCGGATGCTGATCAAGAAAGAGAACGTCACCCGGACCCTCAAGGCGCTGGAAGCCAGGAAGTGGATCACGCGCCGGCCGGGTACGGATCGCCGGTCCCGCCAAATCACCATCACACCCACCGGAGATCAGCTCCTGACCAAAGTCTGGCCGGTGTATGACGCCGCGGTCCGGCGGCTGACCAAATATTTACCGGAGGCCAAGCAACATCAGATGGTGGAGATTCTGACTCAATGGCGGGAGGCGCTGGACCGATGAACTCCCTTTTTTTGGCTGAATGGTTATACATGATAACTATATTGTGCGCCGCCTACGGCACTTACCAGGAAAACAGGAGGGCAAAACTATGACTCAGATGAAAGCGCGAGAGGGGATGGGTTCAGGGGTCCGGCGGCTTTTGGTCGCTCATACCGCCTCTGTCTTGGCGGACCGCCTGGTGCAGATCGCGGCGATGGGAGTCGCCCTGGCGGCCTCCTCCGTGGCGGCGTCCATCACTGCGCAGATTCTCTTTTGGGCAACGATCCCCGGCATCCTGCTGGCTCCGCTGGCCGGCAAGGCGGTGGACCGGATCGCCCGCGGCCGGTTGATGATGCTGACCGATGCCGCCCGGGCCGCTTTGGCCGTGGGACTCTTATTCACCTTCCAGAGAATGACCACACTCCCGATGCTTTATTTGGGTGTCGCTTTGGTAGCTTCGGCTGCTTGTTTCTTCACGCCGGCCCGGCTGGCATTGGTGCCTAATTTGGTCAACAAAGAATCGCTGTTTAAGGTCAACGCCTGGTTCGCGACCGTGGCGATGGTGATGACGCTGGTCGGCACGGCCGTGGGGACTCTACTGGTCCGTGGCATCGGAGTTCCTTGGACGTTCGGAGTCGCGGCTCTCATGTATCTCGGGTCGGCGTTGGCGTTGTCCACAATCAGGGAGGGGGAAAGGGTTTCAGCCCCGGCCGAGTCTCCGAACCTGTGGCTTGGGTTTCAAGTGATCCGGCGTCATTCCGCGGTGCGGCGGTTGACGGCCCTGTCCGTGGCGATCGCCGCGGTGGAGGCGTGGGTATATGTCGGGTTGACCGAGCTCGCCTCGACCAAGTTTCATCTGGATATTCTGGGTTTTGGAGAGCTGCTGACCGCTCTCGGCGGCGGGCTTCTTGCCGGGGTTCTTTTCACTCGCCGCCAGAAGGAATCCACGCCGTACCTTCTGCTCCGGTCGCTGGCCGGCTCCTTGGGGTTGATTGCGTTCTCCGGTCTGCTCCTGGCGGCTGTGCCGTCATTCGCTGGAGCGATGGCGGTCATGGTTCTGCTTGGGGCCGGAACGGCGGTCTGCCTGACCGCCTCGGACACGCTGTTCCAGCGGGTTGTCCCGAACCGCCTACGGGGCCGGGTCTTCGCGGCCCGTGGCCTGTTGGGCAGCGTTGCCTTCGCCGGTTGTGTGGCGCTGGCCGGTTGGGCGGTGCGGCATCTGAGTCTCGCGCAATGGTTCGTCGGGGTAGGCGCGGGGGTTGCCTGGCTCGGCGTGGAAGTTTGGATGGCGGCTGAGGACCTCAATGTCGTGTACTTGGCCCTGCGCTGGCTCATCCGGCCGATTTCCTGGGCGTATTGCCGGACACGTCGGAGCGGATTGGACCGGATTCCTCTCGCCGGGCCGGTGCTGGTGGCGCCCAATCATCCGAGCCGGATGGACGCGGCGATTTTACTGGCCTATTCTCCCCGCCGGCTCTACTTCCTGGCCGCGGAGACGAACTGGAACCTTTGGTGGTTCGGACCGATCTGCACCAAGATGGGCTGCGTGCCGGTCAGCAAGACAAGCGGAAACTCCACCGCGGTCCACACCGCGGCACGGCTTTTGGCCCGTGGTAAAGCGGTCTGCATCTTCCCGGAAGGACAGATCAGCAAGGAGGTGACGACCCTCAAGCCGGGGGTCGCGATCTTGGCGGCCACCACGGGTGCCCCCATCGTGCCGGTCGGTCTGGAAGGCACCCACGAAGCGATGCCTCCGAAGGAGAAACTCCGGCCGCACCCGGTCGCGATGGCGGTCGGAGAAATGATCCCTGTTCAGAAAATCCGGCTCCCTCGCGTTCCTCAAGAGGTGATCGAGCGGGTCAATGGAGAGCTGTCCGGAGCCATCCGGATGTTGGCCGGGCAGGGGATGGCCCGGCCATGGAAGGTGGTGACGGAGCCGTACGGCATCTGCGCGGCGGCTTACTGAGTGCGGGTGTCTGCTATTAACCAGAAAAGGAGAATCAACCGATGACGTTGGCGCGAAAGATTGTTTTGGGAGTGGGGTTGGCGGTTTTGATTCCGGGGCTGGTTTACCAGGGGATTCAGCTGGTGAAGCCGAGACCGGTTGTGTCTCAGTTTTCGCTCCTGTCCGGCCGGCAGCCGGTGCTGACCGCCGAGGAAGCGCTTCGAACGCGGGCCCAGCAGCGTCAGCTGGAGGAGAAGCGGAAGGCCGACGAAAAGAAGTGGGCCGGGACCTACTTCTGGGTCGCTGTTCCGCTCGGGATCGCCGTCACCGTGCTGGGCTCGCTCATCCCCGTGCAGGGCTTGAGCGCGGGCTTCATGCTGGGAGGGTCCTTCACGTTCCTCAACGGATACGCCGCGTATCTGAATGAGCTGGGGCGGCTGGGGAATTTCCTGGTGTTGTTGGCGGCTTTCGCGGCCCTGCTCTGGATCGGCTTGAAGGGTTTTGCCGATCTCCAGCGGCCGAAACAGGACGCGGCGTAGCTTTCACCTGATCACGCGTTGAATAACCCGGCAGCGGTTCCCAGGCCGTCTGAAAAGAAGCAAAGACTCCTGGACCGCTGCCGGCACTTTTTGGGAGAGATCGTCAATGGAAAACTGAGGATTTACTGTTCGCACTGCAAGCAGTTCTTCGTCTTAGAAGCTGAAGATCTAAAGCGTCATCTAAACCAAGGGGTGTAGGCCCGGGTAGTTCCAAGGGGCAAAGGCCCGCAGCCAGTCGGCTAAACCATAACGCCGGCTGGGGCGGGCCTTTTTCATTGAGGGCCCCGGAAAGGCTTGCGCCTCGATGCGCAAGCGGGTCCTGTACTTCGACATGGAGAAGATTGAACGCATTGAAGAGGATTTGGCTCCTTCCGAGAGAGAGGTTGCCCGGCGAGCGGCGACCGATCCTCGAAGAGGCATGGTTCTTCGGCTGGATTTGGAAGCGGCGATGGAGAAGCTGACCGCTCGCCAGCGTGAAGCCATTGGGTTTCTGGCTCATGGCCATAACGAACAGGAGATTGCCGAAGTCATGGGGATCTCCCAGCCGGCTGTGCACAAGTTGCTTACCAAAGCCCGGATCACCCTAAAAAACATTTTTCAGGAAGGAGGGTTATAAAACAGCCCCAAAGTGCCACAAGCCAATGGAGGGGTGGTGAGCGTGCCATCGGGGAGGAGACGCATGATGGAGGCCCCGAAGGGTAACCCCCGCGGGGCCAGCGTTCTCGCACGCCCCACCCCTCCACCCAACAAGGAGGGTGGCGCTTGGCACGCAAGGGCAGGGTTGATCTGGAAACCGAGCTTCTGGGAATCCTCAAGGAAAGGACCGGCCCGGAGCAGGCCATTACCGCTGGTGCTTTAAGCCAGCTGACAGGAGCTGGTTCCCGCCTCATCCGAAGGGTCATTAGTCATCTGGTCACGGAGGACAAGATCCCCATTGCCTCCAGTGTCCACTGGCCCTACGGGTTCTATCTCATCAGCAACGCGGAACAGGCTGAGGCCACACTTCGGCAGTATTGGTCCCGCGTTCGGGAAGTGGCCCGGCGGGCCCGGGCGCTTGAGCAAGTGGTGCACGATCGGTTCGGCGTCAAGCTGCAGAAGGAGTTCCACTTTGACGACCCCGCCTGAAGGCCCCCAGCTCGAACATGGCTACACCCGCATTGCCCAACAGCTTCTGGAAGCCATTCTGGTTTATCCCTTCACCGGCGGGGAGCTCAAGTTGGTTTTTGCCGTCATCCGCTCCACCTACGGCTGGGGCCGGAAGGAGGCGGTCCTGTACATCGCGGAGCTGTCGAAGATGACGGACTTGAGCCCCCGCCACACTAAACGCCTCCTTCAGCGCCTGGCCCGGGACCGGGTTCTGAACAAGAAAGCCATCTCCCGGGTCCGGGTGGTGATGGGCCTCAACAAGCACTTTTCAACATGGCGACTGAGGCGAATCCCACGTGGCGCCGGCGTCCCCAGGGCAGGCCATGAGGTGTCCCCATGAGGGGACGTCAGCGACCCCAGCGCCGGGGACTCCGGAGTCCCCCTAGTAAAGATATTGAAAGAGATAAAGCTTTAAAGAAAGCAGCCGGGTGCTCAAGAAGTCACCAGTTATCCACAAAACCACAAGGAGGTGTTTCCCATGCTCGAATCAAAGCCCGAAGCAGTCGGACTGGCGCTGGGCCAGCGGTTTCTGGAGTGGATCCGGTCCAGAGTGGACGAGACCGCGGAAAAGGGCTCGATCTACATCAGCATCGAGAATCACCGGGTCACCTGGGTCAACTACGAGAGCAAACAACAGCTCTTCCCATCGGTGCCGGGCAGTTCATTGGAAGAGCCGAAGAAACCCGCCTCCTCCGCGACCTGATCGCCGCACGCCAGAATGTTTTAGTCCTCGGCTCTATCGGGATTGGCAAGACTGCGCTGGTCCGAGAGGCGGTACGGGATCTCTCGAAAGTGATCTGGGTATCCAGCATCTCTCCGCTCAAAGCGGCCCTGCAGGAGATTGTCCATGGCCTTATCAAGCTCGGGCAAACGACTGAGGACGAGGGGGCAGCTCTTCTCCGTTTGCCGGCCGCCAGTCTCAGCCATCGTTTAGCTGGAATGCTCCAGGGCTGTGTCTTAATCCTCGACCGTTTGGAGCAGACGACTCCCGCCATGGCCCCGGCGCTGGAGGTGGTGGCGGCTGAAACGGTGATCGTCGGGATTGCCACGCAGCTGCCTGCCAATCCTAAGCTGACCCGGTTCTGGTGGCGGTTCCAGAAGAAGATTCCGCTGCAGCCGCTTTCCTCGGAAGATTCCAGGCGGTTGTTTTGGAGCCGCTTGCCGGAGCAAAACTTGCTCGACCGCCGCGCTTGGGATCGGGCCGTTCCGGCCAAGAGCAACGGCAATCCGATGGCGGTCTTGGCGCTGGCTGAGCAGGCGCAGACCGCTCCCCATCCTTCCGACCTCGATCATCCCGCTGGGCGGCGCGAGGTGGATCTGACTCCCGGCCTGCTTTTGATCGGGGCAGGGGTGATCGCCGCCCGGTTCGTGGCGCTGGGTCTCAACGACACCGATACCTACATCCTGGCCGGCATCGGCGGCGCTTTCTTCGTGGTGGCCCGGTATTTCATCTACCGGCTTTTGAGGAAGCGAAGCGCGTGAGATCCCTCATCGGGGTTTTCGCCGCTCTCTTCTTCCTCGTGGCTCTGCGCCCGGCATGGGCTACGGAGCATCTGGAATCCCTCAATCAGGAAGAGGTGGTCCAGATTGCTCTGGCTCATCATCCACAGATTGAGCGGGCCCAGGCCAAAGCGCGGCAGGCGCAGGCCCGGTTGGAAGAGGCCAAGCGGTGGTTCCGGCCGAACATCTCCGTTTACGCGGGGGAACGGTTGGACACCGAAGGCCACCGGGTGGGTGTGCAATTCTCGCAGGATCTGGATTCTCTGTGGGATCGATCCCGCCAGCGCCAAGCCGCGGCCGAGTTGGAAATCGTGGAACAGGATCTTGCTCTCACCCGGCAGTCGGTGGTGAGTGAAGCGGTTGCTGCTTACAGCGCTTGGGATTCAGCCCGGACCGGCCGTCAGCGCGCGGAGCTGCGGGTCAGACGATTTCGGGCTGCCCTCAAACACCTCCGAGGCCGATACGAAGAGGGGCTTGCTACTCAAGCCCAAGTCCGTCGGCTGGAGGAATCGCTGGAAGAGGCCGAACGCTCGCAGGGAAAAGCTTCCGGGGATCTCATGCAGGCCGCGGTCCGCTTGCGCCAAGCGATGGGGGAGCTTGGGAGCCCATGAAGCTCTGGACCCATCTGGCGGGAGGATTGGTCTTCGGGTCTCTGCTGGGCCTTGTCGGCGCACAGCCGCTTTCCTGGATCGGTTGGCTGGGTGTCGCGTGGGGTTCCGCGGCGCCCCATCTCTTCTTCCGGAAACAATCTCTCCCATATTCCCACAGCCTATTGGCGGCCTTGGAAGCGGCGCTGGTCTGGGCATTACTTTGTTGGCTCAAGTTGCCTGGCGTTCCCTGGCTTGCTCTTGGCTGGGCAGCCGGGTATCTAGGGCATCTCCTCCTGGACTCCATGACGGTCAAGGGAGCCAGTCTCTTCTGGCCCAGCTCGGTAATCGCCGTTCTCCCGAAACAGGAAACCTTGCGCGTCGAGCCCGGCTCGCCCGCGGAGCGAAAACTGCTCTTCGTGTTGCTGGGAATCGCCCTGTTGCTCGTCCCCCTCCAAGCCGTCGGCCTGAGAGGGGTCCTTCATTCGTTGGTCCAAACACCGCAAGCCGCAGAGGAGGATTATTTGCGCCACGCTCATCAGGGATACCGGGTCCATGTCCGGTTCAAGGGGTTCCACAACGCTTCGCAGCGGCCGGTAGAGGGGGATTGGGAGGCAATCCACGCCCCCACCGCCAACACGTTGCTTGTCTTGGATCCGAATGGCCGTGTCCACCGGATTGGCAACCATCCAACGGATACAATTCGTCCATCTAAGATCCGGGCTCTGCGCGGCGAGCCCGTCCAGGTAGAAACCCGGGAAATCACCCTCCGGCACCAGCCGCTGGGGGTTCTGCTAAAAGAGCTGCCTCCGGACGCGCAGGTCTTCCTCACCGGCTGGGCAATCTTGGAGGAGCCGGTCGCGCTCAACTACAGCCAGGAGGAATTCCCGACCATTGCCATCTCCGACACCCGGCTCGAATTCACTCATGCTCCGATCGCGGAGCTCACCCGTCAGCGTCTGTCCGGCGTCGAAATCCTCCGCGGTTACTTGCTCATTCGGATTGTTAGGGGCAAGTAATCATTCGATGGACTCAAAAGGGTTGCCGCCTCAGCAACCAGACGTGCCAGATCCAGTGTGGACCGAGGAAGAAAATCAGAGGATTGATCAACTCGTCGAGCTTCTCCATCGCTATGTTGATCGGGTGGCTTTAAAAATCCCAAGCGGTAAAATAGGGCTTGGGGGCCATAGCCATGAGCATTAGCGTTGCCATCTATACCCGGGTTTCTACCGATGACCAAGCGAGGGAAGGATTTTCTCTTATCGAGCAGAGGGAAAGCCTTCAGGCCTACGCGAGATCCAAGGGTTGGGCGGTCTTTGAAGTTTATGAAGATGACGGCTACACGGGCACCACGTTGGAGCGTCCTGGTTTTCAGCGGTTATTGTCCGATGCCGAGAAAAGGAGATTTCAGGGGGTTTTAGTCTATAAGCTGGATCGGCTGGCCCGGAGTCTCCGAGATCAGGAGAACCTTTGCGCCAGGCTTGAGCAGATCGGTGTCGCCGTCTTTTCCTCAACCGAACATGTGGACCGGACGACGAGCTCCGGGCGGATCACCTCTCAAGTCTTGGGCATGGTGAATGAGATGTTTTCAAGGCTTCTCGCCGAGCGTGTTCCTCCAGGGATGAGGCGCGCGGTTCAGGCAGGGAGGTGGGTGGGAGGAGGTTTTGTTCCATACGGATATCGCCACAATGAGGCGGAGAAAGGGAAGCTGGATATTGTCCCGGAAGAAGCCGAGGTCATTCAGCTCATCTTCTCTCTCTATCTGGAAGGCAACAGCACCCACCAGGTTGCCAGGATTCTGGATAAAAAAGGTTACAAGACTCGTCTCAGGATGACCAGGAAAAGCGGCAGAGCATTCGGCGGGCAACCCTTCGAAGCCAGAACAATTTACGAGATCCTCCGGAATCCTCTCTACGCCGGCAGAATTGTGTGGGCCACCCACAGCCAGGACAAGACACAAAAGACAAAGGGAGGGTATGGGAAGACCTATCGCTATATTCGAAATAGCCCCGACAAAATCACCATGTCCGAAAATCCGGCTTTTCGAATCGTAGACCCAATCATCTTCGACAAGGTATCAAACAGGCTTTCCAGCCAACGGCCGGGGTCTCCGGGCCGTTACACGTACAGGGAATACTTGCTTACCGGCTTGCTTCGATGCGGGAAGTGCGGAGATTCGATGACCGGATGGATGCAACTGTCCAGCGACAAGCTTGCGAAGGGGGACCCAAAGCGAACCAAGCCGTACTATATTTGTTCCTCTATCAGGAAGCCGAAAGGTTCTTGCGGGAATCCCTCTATTCGGGCAGAACTCATTGAGCCGCGGGTCATGGGTGTCTTCGCAAGGGTCATTCAGCATGCGGAGATTGGGGTCCGGCGATGGAAGAAACTCGTCCTGGCGGATCAGTCGAAAGACCAGCAGGTTGACGAAGCTCTGCGCAAGGTTGAAACGGAGCTGGAATCGAACCTGGAGAGCCAACGCAAGCTGTTTCGGGCTTATTCGGACAACCTCATCGCGGCTCAGATTTATCAGGATGAAGCCGGTAATCTGCGCATTGAAGAGCATCGAATCCGGAAAGAGAAGGAGGAACTGGAATCCAAGCTCGTTGCGAAGGAAGTGCCCGAAGAGTACCATAAACAGCTAGGGCAGCTTCTGGGGTCCTTTGATCGAGTCAAAGCGGATTTGCCCGTTTCGGTTCAACGGCAGTTGTTGCGGTTGGTTTTCAAGTCCGTGACCGTACTCGATCGAGAGATCAGCGGTAAAGAGCTCTGGCCTCCATTCAATAGGGAGCCGTTCAGTACGTGGCTGAAATCGGCCGTAACCCTAGTTGAGACAGAGGGTAAAGAGGAGTCATTGCAGTTATGGTCGTCGGCGTTCCGAAAGAAATTAAGAAGGACGAGTACCGCGTCGCGCTGGTTCCCGCCGGCGTGGCGCAGATGAAGCGGTCCGGGCATACCGTGCTGATTCAGGCCGGGGCGGGGAAGGGGTCGGAGATCACGGACCGGGACTATGCCCAGTCCGGCGCGGAGATCGTGAGCGAAGCCCGGGAGATTTACCGGCGCTCCCAGCTGATTCTCAAGGTCAAGGAACCCCAGCCCTCCGAATATTCCCTTCTTAAAAAAGACCAGATCCTTTTCACCTTTTTTCATTTCGCCGCCGATAAGGGCCTTGCCAAGGCGATGATCCGCCAGAAGGCCGTCTGCATCGCGTACGAAACGGTGGAAGATGAGCAGGGCCAGCTGCCGATCCTGGTTCCGATGAGTGAGGTGGCGGGCCGCATGTCCGTCCAGGAAGGGGCGAAATATCTGGAGAAGCCCATGCGTGGAAAGGGGATCCTGTTGGGAGGGATTCCCGGCGTGGCGCCCGCCAACGTTTTGATCCTGGGGGCCGGCGTGGTGGGCGCCAACGCGGCGAAAGTGGCTGCCGGGTACGGTGCCCGCGTCACGGTCATGGACATCAACCTTGCCCGGCTCCGGTACCTAGAAGATGTCAGCCCTAAGAACGCCTGGTTCATGATGTCCAACGAGCACAACATCGCCGAGCGCGTGGCGCGCGCCGACTTGGTGATTTGCGCAGCGCTGATCCGCGGGGCTCGTTCGCCGATCCTGGTCCCCCGGTGGATGCTCAAGCGGATGAAGCCCGGCTCGGTGTTGGTGGATGTCGCCATCGATCAGGGCGGTTGCGCGGAAACTTCCCGCCCGACCACGCATGCCTCGCCGATCTATGTGGAAGAGGGGATCGTCCACTACTGCGTGACCAACATCCCCGGCGCGGTGGCCATTACCTCCACGTACGGGTTGACCAACGCCACCCTTCCGTTCGCTTTGGAGATCGCCCGGCGCGGTTTCTCCGGAAGCGCCAAGGCCCACGCGGCGATCGCCAAGGGCGTCAACATCGCCCGGGGCAAGGTCACGTACCGCTCTACCGCTGAGGCGCTGGATCTTCCCTACACCTCTCTTCAAAAAGTCCTCTGATCGTTCCGGATGAAACAGTTTGAGCTGGCGGATCTCTTTGATCGGATCGCGGATCTGCTGGAACTCAAGTCCGGTGAAAACCCGTTTCGCATCCGCGCGTACCGCCGCGCCGCCTTAAACCTCCGCAGTGTGCCGGGTGATCTGGAAGAAAAGGTCCGCGCCGGCTCTCTCGAAAAAATCCCCGGTGTCGGCGCCGATCTGGCCCAAAAGATCGAAGAATTCATCTCTACGGGCCGTTTGGAATATTTGGAGCGCCTGAAGAAACAAGTCCCCGAATGCCTCGTGACGCTGGTTGGGATTCCCGGCGTCGGCCCCAAAACCGCCCGCTTGCTGTACGATCGATTGAAAATCCGAAGCATCGAAGATTTGGAACGGGTCCTAAAACAAGGGAAGCTGCGTTCGCTTCCGGGTCTCAGAGAGAAAAAGGAACAGAACATTCTGCGCGGGATCCGGCTCGTCCAGTCGGGCCGGGACCGGATGCTGCTGGGGACCGCGCTGGCGCTGGGCCGGAACATCCTCGGCGCGCTGAAATCCCTTCCCGAGGTTCTGGAGATCGAGCTGGCGGGCAGCTTGCGGCGCCGCCAGGAGACCATCGGAGACATCGACATCCTGGTTTCATCCCGGAACGCCCGTCCGGTGATGGAGCGGTTCATCAAGCTGGCCGGCCCGGGCGGTATTCAAGCCCACGGAGAAACCAAGTCCAGCATCCGGACCGGGCAGGGAATCCAGGTGGACCTGCGGGTCGTGGAGCCGGATTCGTTCGGCGCGGCGCTCGTGTATTTCACCGGTTCCAAGGAACACAACATCCGGATCCGGTCCCTGGCGGTCCGCATGGGGCTGACGGTCAATGAGTACGGTGTTTTTAAAGGAAAAAGCCAGAAACGAGTGGCGGGACGGTCGGAAGCCGACGTCTACCGGGTGTTGGGAATGAAATGGGTCCCTCCGGAGCTGCGGGAGGATCACGGCGAGGTGGAAGCGGCTCGGAAAGGGCGGATCCCCAAACTGCTGGAAGAGGGCGACCTGAAGGGCTCGATCCACAACCATTCGAAATGGACGGACGGCGCTCACTCGATTGAGGAAGTGGCCAAGGCGATCCGCCAAAAAGGATACCGCTACATGGTGCTTTCGGACCACTCCCGTTCGCTGCGCATCGCCGGCGGATTAAGCATCCCGGAGCTGGAGAAAGAGATGCGGGAAGTACGGCGGTTGAACCAGCGATTGGTTCCTTTCCGGATCCTGATGGGATCCGAGGTCGATATCCTGCCGGACGGCCGCCTGGATTATCCGGATTCGGTTCTGGCCCGGCTGGATGTGGTGATCGCGGCGGTCCATTCCGCTTTCAAACAGCCCCGCGCGGCCATGACCCGCCGGATCATCCAGGCCATCCGGAATCCTTACGTGAGCATTCTGGCGCATCCCACCGGCCGGCTACTGGGAGAACGGGAGCCGGTCGAGGTCGATCTGGAAGAAGTTTCCCGGGCCGCCGCCGCGGCGTCCACCGCTCTGGAGATCAACTGCTATCCGCAGCGCCTGGACCTGAACGATGTCCATATCCGGCAGGCCAGGGAAGCGGGCGCCCGGTTCGTCGTTTCCACCGATACCCATGTGTTGGCCAATTTGGAGAACCTGGAGTTGGGTGTCGCCACGGCCCGCCGGGGCTGGCTGGCACCTTCCGAAGTGCTCAATACTTTACAGGCCGAACCGTTTTTGGCTTGGGCGCGGAAGAAACGGCCGGCCCGCTCCCGTTGATCCGGATCTATCGCCGTCTGCATCGATTTTTCGGGCCGCAGCATTGGTGGCCCGGTGACACCCCGCTGGAGATCGCGGTCGGGGCCATCCTGACTCAAAACACTTCGTGGGCCAACGCTTCCAGGGCGGTTTCCGCGCTCAAAGAACACCGGCTCCTTTCGATCGCTTCGCTGGAACGGATTCCGGAACGACGCCTCGCGCGGCTGATCCGCTCTTCCGGTTATTTCAACCAGAAGGCGGCCCGGCTGAAGGCGTTCGTACGGTACGTCCGCGTCCGCCACTCCGGCCGCATGAGCGTCATGAAGCGGAAAGGATGGGCCCCGCTTCGGGAAGAACTTCTTTCGATCAACGGCATCGGTCCGGAAACCGCTGACAGCATTCTTCTGTATGCGTTAAACAAGCCCGTTTTTGTCGTGGATGCCTACACGCGGCGGGTCCTGGCCCGGCACAGCTTTGTTGCGCCGGACGCCACCTATGAGGAGCTTCAGCGCTTCTTCCTGAAACGCCTGCCGGCCGATGCCCGGCTCTTTAACGACTATCATGCCCAGATTGTGGCGCTGGGAAAGGAATTCTGCCGGCCGACCAAGCCCCAATGCGAAGAATGTCCTTTGCGAAAAGTAGGACGTCTTTGCCTGGAACCTTCCGGAGCCGGGAAGGGGTAAAACGCAAAAATAAACCCTCTCTAACTCCTTTCTAATAAAAGAGTTAACCCTTACTGTCTTGAATTCGATGAAAAAATCGTTATACTTTTAAATGGATGATATGAACCCCCATTTTGCGGATCAGTTCTGCGGAATGGGGGTTTCGGGTGTCAAGGGAGGAGCGGGCCGAGATCTTTCGGTCGTGGTTTTTTAGTAGCTCCTCGGAGAGGAGGTGAGTGAGGAATGAAAGGTGAGCATGTAGATCTGCTGACCGGGATTCTGATCGGCACCGTGATTGGAGGAATGTACGCGACGCACCTAGCGACGTATGTTCCACTGCTGGTCGTGATCCTAGCGGTTGTGTTCGGGCTCAAGTTCCTCGGCCTCCGCTAAGGAGGGGCTGAGCTTTACCCGTTCAGGGCTCTTCGCCGATTCAGGGCGGAGAGCCCTTTTTCTTGACCCCGCCTGTCAATCTGCGATAAACTAAGCCGTCATGCAGACTCCCTGGTTCGACTTCAATCCCAGCCGCCATCTGACGTTCGGTGTCTTGATCGGTTTGCTGGTCAGCGTATTTCTACGGACGCTCCTTCACGGTTAATTAAGGGCCGATCTGTCCGCGTCTGTTTGAGATAATGCAGACAGGTGCTCGGCTACTTCCATGCAGGGGAAAGCCCGCCGCAGTGTTCCTTCAAAGCCAAAAGAATCCCCAGACTTATTCACAGCTTATAAGGTATAGCTGTAACTCTAATAAATAAAATGAGTTACAGCTATTTTAATCCACCTATATATTAACATAAGAACTATTATCAGACATTAGGCCCGCGGGGGGTTTGAAGGGCCGAATCGAGTTTTTTAGGTTCTAGGGTGTGGCTTTCAGCTGATTTAGAGCCCAGGCGGCATGCTCTCGGACAACCGCTGAAGAATCCTGAGCGAGGGTTTCTTGCAAGGCGGGAATCAGTGTGGAATCTTTGGAGTTGCCGGCGGCGATGGCCGCGTTTCGAAGAAGTCCTTCCCTTTTGGCGCGGGTCAGGGCGGTTCCGGCGAATTGGTCCAGAAATTGAGCTTCGGTGCGCAGGGAAAGCAGATCGGCCAGGGGAATCAGCGATTCTTCCCCTGCCCCCGGCCCATGATTGTAGGGGCAAACCTCCTGGCAGATGTCGCAGCCGAAGACCCAGTTTCCCATCTTCGGCCGGATTGGTTCAGGGACCGGTCCCCGCAGCTCGATGGTCAAGGCGGAGATGCATCGGCCGGCATCCAGTTGATACGGCTGCGTCAGGGCTTGCGTGGGGCACGCTTCGATGCAGAGCGTGCAGGAGCCGCAGTCCCATTGGATCGGCGGATCCGACACCAGGTCCAGATCGGTCAAGAGGGCGCAGAGGAAAAAGTAGGATCCTCCTTTGGGCCGGATTAGACAGGTGTTCTTGCCGAAGAAGCCCAAGCCGGCCGATTCGGCCAGAACCCGCTCCTGAACGGCGCTGGTGTCCACCGTGGCGATGACCCGTGTCTGGGCGCCCGCAAGAGAATGGATCGTTTGCGTCAAAAGCTTGAGTTTCTTCCGGATTTCCCGGTGGTAATCCCGTCCTTTCGCGTAACGGGCCACCCGGCCTGCGGCGGGACGCGCGGGATCCGGCGGGCCGGAGGGGCGGTTTCCTGGGGCATCATCATAAGGAACCGAAAGAACCAGGATGCTTCGCAGATCCGGAAAGCGGTCTGCGAACTCGGACCGCCGGCGAAAGAAGTCCTGCATGTAGGAAAGAGAGCCCGCCAACCCCTGCCCGATCCAGCGGCGCAGTTCCTCATCCCGGGTGTGAAGCGCCGCGGCCGGAGCGACGCCGGTCTGGCTGAAGCCCAGGCGGAGCGCCTCCTGCTTGATGGCGTGAGTTAAAAAGGCGGGGTCAGGGATGGTTTTTGTAGCCGGCCAAATGAGGGCCTTCGGTCTGGATCAGCTTGATGAAGAAATCCACATAGGCCGCGTTGAATTGGGTTCCAGCGGATCTGCGGAGCTCCTCCAGTGCTTCTTGAACCGTGAGTGGTGTGTTGTATCCGCGGTTGGTGGTCATGGCGTCAAAAGAATCGGCGATCGAGATGATTTGCGCTCCGGGCGGGATGAACTCTCCCGTCAAGCCGTGCGGATAACCCTTGCCGTCGTAGCGCTCGTGGTGGTGGTACAAAAGCGTGGTGATCGGCCGGAAGAACTTCATGGGGTCCAGGATCTTGGCGCCCAGCTCCAAATGTTTCTTGATGACGTCCACTTCTTCGGGCGTCAGGCGGCCCGTTTTATGAAGAATCTCATCCGGCAGATTGAGTTTTCCGATGTCATGCAGAAGGGCCGCTTCCCGGATCGCCTCGATCTCATCCGGCGGAAGCATCAAGACCTCCGACAGGCGTGTCGCGTAGCGTGAAACGCGTTCCAGATGGCCTGCCGTGTAGGCGTCCTTGGTGTCCATGGCCATGACCAGGGATTTCGTGACCTCCAGAAAGTGCCCCTCCAGCTCCTTATGGGCGCCGCGCAGGTCCCGGAGGGTTTTTTCAAGGAGCCGGTTCCTTTGCTCAAGCTCTGAAGCCACGTACTCCAGGCCGCTGGAGGAGCTCTCGGGAGAGGTTTCCTTAGATTGAGCCGCTTCGGTCCTCTGGTCCAGTGTGGGGTCGTAAAGTTCAACGGTTTTTCGGCCTTTTTTCCAGGATCTCGAACAGGTCCATTCGGCTCTCTGCAGCAGTTCCGCGGCGGAGCCGGCCGGCCCTTGATCGACTGTCGCAAGGCCCAGCCCTAAACTGCCCTGGAATGAGCGGAATCCTTCTGTGACGTGCTGGATGAGCGCGGGACTGGAAGCCGACGTCAGGCCGGGAAGAAACACGCCGAAACGCTCTTCGGAGAGCCGGCCGAACAGGCCGTTGGGCTGGAGCTTCCGAAGCGCGTCGGCGGCTGAGCGGATTTTTGCCTGCGCCTCTTCCAGGTCCATCCGCTGAGCCAATTCTGAAATCCGGTCGGTTTGGACCACCAGCAATCCCGCGGGCCTGGGATGTTTTCCCATCAGCGATTCCAAACGAAGCCGGAAATAGCGGCCGGTCCAGAGGCCGGTGATGGGATCGGTGATCACCTGCCGGTGCAGCCGGAGAGATTCCCAGACCAGCAGAAGGTGTTTGTAAAGAAGTCCGGTGAGCCAGGCGATGGAACCCAAGAGGATCACGCTGAGGGACTCTGTTTTCCAATGCAGAAAGAGAAACTCAGAAAAAGCCGCGAAGACCCCTGCCCCGGTCAGACCCAGCGCCGCCAGAAATCCCGGCAGAAACGGAAGCGCGTAGGTCGAGAGGATAATGGCCGAAACCAGCAAAAAGGCCGACAGAAGGGCAGCCGCGGCCGGCATCGGCCTGAGAAATTGGCCGGAGAGGAGTGTCAGGATCCCATTGGCGCTGATCATGACGCCCGGCGTCACTCCCAGAGAAGTGGGATAGACATCATGGTGGATCTCGGCGACGGAAGCGATGCGGCCCACCAGAATAATTTTGTCCCGGAAACGTTCAGGAGAAATGGGGTTCTCAATGACTTGCCAGTACGGAATCGTGGCAAGCTCGTTGGGTTCCAGCAGATAGTTGATCGCAACGGCTCCGGGAAACTCGGTGGGCACTCTTGTTTTGCCCAGGGCCAGATTTCCCGGCTCCAGTTGGAGCTGATCGATCGGGATGCCGAGAGCCAGCGCCGCGGCCTGCGCCTCGATCGCAAAAATGGGTTTGGGTTGGGAAGTCAGACGAGCGGCGGCAAAAAAGCGGCGGACTCCCGAATCTCTGTCCCGCGGTTTGTTGATGAGGCCCGGCAGTCCGCCCGCTTCCGTCAAAAGCGGATAAGGCAGTACGGGGTTTCCCTGGTCGTCCATGTAGGCAGCCAGGAGGACCGGAGGGCCCTCCCGGATGGCTTGAGCGAGCGCTTGATCGCTGGCGGGTGTGCTGGCTCCGGAAAAAACCAGGTCAAAATGGATGACCTTAGGGTTAGCGGGTGTCAGTTTTTGGATCAGTTCGGCATGGGTTTGCCGGTTCACCGGCCATTTCTGGCCCAGTTGATGCTGGGATTCGTCATCGATGGCGATCAGAAGGATTTCCGATTTTTCGGGCGGAGCGGACTGAAGCGTGTTGCGCCAGCGGCAGAAGGAGTCGAACGACTGCAGGCGGGCCCCCTCAAGAAAACCGGCCGGCGCCAGGATGCCCACGTATGCCAGCGTGAGGACGATCCCCAAAAAAGCCAGTCGAACGGGATGGTCGTTTTTCTGTAACTTCATAGAATACGGCAACTTTCGAACAAAGCTTATCACACCCTCGCGGTTCCGTCAAAGTGTCGATCTTGACAGCGACAGCGGGGGCAGGTATGTTTCCTAGTGGAGGCAAGCAGTGGTCTCCAGGGCTCTTGTGCATTTGCACAACAGGTTCTTATGAAAGGGGATACTGCATGAGCATGAGAAACAGCCGGGTCACCCGAAGTCAAGGTTTTACGATGATGGAACTGATGATTGCCGTGGTTATCCTGGGTGTCCTGGCCTCCGTGGCGCTGGTGGGCTATCAGGGTTACCGAGACCGTGCCGCCATGCTGGTGGATGAAACGAACCAGAAAGTGCTCCAGGCGGCTGTCAAGCTGTACGCTTACGATCACAATGCCCTTCCCGCCTCGTTGAGCGATCTTCGGCCGCGTGATTTTCGGCGGGCCTATGCGCTGGTGGTTGAAGGCCGGAAGCCGTATACGCTGTTGGCTTATCTTCAGGAAAGCGTGGGTGTCACGACCGCGGAAGCGCATGTCGGCGCCCCAGGCCGTCTTCATCCGGAGTATTATCAGAACAACGCCAACATCATCCGCTGCCCCAGCGACACCAACGGCGGAGTCTCTTATCAGATCAGCTCTGTTTTCTCCGGCAGGCCCCTTTCCACACTCTTGGATCCCGCCAATGCCGGCGCTGTCTTGGTTCTCGAATCGGATACGGGAGGAAACGCCGGCGCGGACCCGGTCACCGGGGTTGTCTACCGGCACCAGGGAGCGACAATGGCGGTTGTCACCACGGTGGGCGGCAACCGAAAACGGCTGCGGACTATCTTGGGTGGAGGGAGCTCTGGCGGAGGTGATGGGGGTAATACTCACTCGTGATTTCTTTGAGAAAGAGGCGACGGCTGGGTTTCACGATGATGGAACTGCTCATCGGTTTGATTGTTCTCGGGATCCTATCCTCGCTCGCTCTATTAAGTCTTCAGGGATACCGGGACCGGACCGCGATGATGGTGGATGAAGCCAACCAGAAGGTTTTGCAGGCGGCGGTCAAGCTGTACGCCTACGACAAGAACGCCCTGCCCGCTTCCCTGAGCCGGCTGCGGCCTCAAGACCTTCAGCGGGCCTATGCGCTGGTCACCGAGGGCAAGAAACCTTACACGCTGTTGGCTTATCTCAAGGAATGCGTTCAGGGCCGGACGGTTTTAGCCGAGACCGTTTTGCCGCCGGCTTACTATCATAATGAAGTGAGGGTGCTTGTTTGCCCGGCCGACCGGACGCCGCCCACGGAGGCAGGCGATTCCCGCCACCGCTCTTACGGGATCCACCCGGGCGCCGCCGGAAAGTCGTTGAGTTGGCTGCTGGATCCCACGAACGCCGCCGCCATCCTGATTTGGGAAACCCAGGATGACGGGGTGACTCCGGAGGCCCGACATAATGGGCACCGGGAGAATGTGATCACGTGCGTGGAAGGCGGATCCGGCCGCAGCTCAGAAGGCCGGCCGGGGGGAGGAGACGGCGGCGATGAGGACGGGGATGGAGAGTATAACGATAACGATGACAATGAAATCCAGAACGCGCCGCCGGGTGAACGCAGGAACAGATTCACCAACAGGATAAACGGCTTTTTACAAGGTCAAGGCCGAAATCTGAGTCTTGCTCGGAAAATAGAGTTCGTTCATTGGCTGTTCGATCAGTACAACGGTCTTCCCGGGAGGGCCGAGAGAATAGAGTTCATGAAGAATCGAAATCTCAGGGATTTGCTGGATCAGTTTTTAAACAACCCTTCAACCCACTCCTAAAAACTGTCGGTTTCCGCGGAAGTCTGGTTCTCTTCCCCCACCCGCCAGAGTTCAAAAAGGTTCTCCGGAAGCTCCTGCACGAACTGAGAAGGCCTCATCAGGACCTCCCCTTTCTGGTAGCTGTACCGGGTGAGCGGATACGTGAGATACAGTTCTTTCTTCGTCCGGGTCACGGCCACGTAAAAGAGCCGCCGTTCCTCCTCCATCTCGGCCGGGTCCTCGAATGATTTGGGGTGCGGAAATTGCCCCTCCACCAGCCCGATCAGAAAAACAGCGGTCCATTCCAGACCTTTGGCCTGATGGATGGTGGAAAGCACCAGCAGTTCATCCGGCTCTTCCCATCCCTGGATCGATTCCCCTTTGAAGGGTTCCCGCAGTGTGAGGTCCTCGATGAAACGGGCGGCGGACCGGTACTGGGAGGCGAGATTGATCAATTGCTCCAGGTCCTCTTTTCGGTTCCTCGCGTCGTCGAAATGGTTTTCCACGTAGGATTCGTATCCGGATTTAAGGACGGTCAGCAGCAGGTCGGCCGGCCGGTCCTGGATCGAGGGTTTGCTGAGATCCTTCAGGGTCCGGGCCAACCGGCTCCAGGCGGACTGGGCGCGCGCAGGCAGTCCCGGCGCTTCCCCGCCCTGCCGGGCGGTTTCCAGCGGAGAGCCGCCGCCTAACAGCCATTCCCGGATCCGGCGCGCATAGGCGGGCCCGATCCCCTCTTGAAGCCGCAGGATCCTTTCCCACGCCAGTTCATCGGCCGGATTGACCAGCACCCGCAGATGGGCCAAGGCGTCCTTGATGTGGGCCTGTTCGAAGAACCGGATGCCGCCGCGGACCAGGTAGGGGATATTTCGTCTCGCCAGCTCCAGCTCGATTTCCGCCGCCTGAAAACGGGCCCGGACCAGCACGGCCATTTCCTGGAGAGGCACCCCCTCGGCGCGCAGTTCCAGAACGCGCTGCGCCACGAAAGCGGCTTGCTGCCGCGCGTCGTTCAGCGGAACCAGCGCGGGGAGCGGTCCGGAGTCATGCACACTCTTAAGCTCTTTGGGGAACTGGCGGCTGTTGAACTGGATGGAAGCGTTGGCCAGCCGGAGGATCTGAGGCGTGGACCGGTAATTGGTCTCCAGGCGGTAAATGGCGGCTTGAGGGAACACCTGCGGGAAATTCAGGAGATTGGAAAGATCCGCCCCCCGGAACGCGTAGATGGACTGGGCATCGTCCCCGACGGCCAGGATGTTCGAATGCTCCGAGGCCATCGCCCGGATCAGCTCGAACTGAAGCCGGTTGGTGTCCTGATACTCGTCCACCAGCAGGTATTGGAACTGCTCGCCGTAGCGTTTGCGCAGCTCCGCGTTGTCCCGGACCACGGCCAGCCAGCCGGTCAGCAGGTCGTCATAATCCATCAGGTTGGCCTGCTGTTTCCGGATCCGGTAGGATTCCGCCACTTTCTGGATGAATGGGATTTGTTCGGAGAACTGAGGGTAAAGTTTTTCGACGATTTCCGGAAGCGGGCGGAAGGTGTTTTCCGAAAGACTGATGAGGGTTTCCAGCACGCCCGGCTGCGGCAAACGGGTTTGAGTCGCGGGGATTTTGAGGTCGGCCACGCAGGCGGCGATGAGGTCCTTCGCGTCCTCCTCATCCAGGATCATGAAGGACGGCGTGCGTTTCAGGAGCTCGGCATGCCGTCGCAGGATCAGGTTCCCGATGTGGTGGAAGGTCCCTCCCCAGAGTCCTTCCGGCCGGGCTTTGATGATCTGCTCGACCCGATCCAGCATTTCCCGCGCGGCCTTGACCGTGAAGGTCACCAGCAGGATCCCTTCCGCCGGTATCCCCCGTTCCAGGAGATGGGCGACCCGGTACGTCAGGGTTCTGGTTTTTCCGCTTCCCGGCCCGGCCAGAACGAGCGTCGGCCCGTCGCCGGCCGTGACGACCCGGAACTGCTCGGCATTGAGCTCTTTCTCATAGGCAATCGGGGAGATGGGGGAAGCGGGATCCCGGTGCAGCGTGTAGCGCTGGGGCATCCGGGACTAGGCGGCTTCGCGCTTCTTGCGGGGACGGCCACGAGGCCGTTTCTGAGCTTTCAGGCGTTTCATGCGGGCCAGGCGGAGACGGCGCTTTCGGAGCCGTTCCCGGCGTCGTTTCTTTTTGCGCTCCAATTCGAGCTGTTTCCGGCGATGGCGCGCGGCGACCCGCTGTTTCAGGGCGCGGTAGCCGGCTTGAATGGCCGACCGTTCCTCTTCCAGGATTTGGCGCAGAAACTTGGAAAGAGCCGCTTCCCCGTTGCCGTTGAATTCCTTGAAGAAGACGCCGACTTCCTGCGTTCCGTCGGGATGAGCCGGAGCGGTCGGTTCGCAGCGGATGACGGTGCCATGGGCCACCAGCGGCTGGGAATGTTTTGGTAAATTGAAGACGCATTCGACCGCCTGCAGCTGGGCTGTGGAGGAAAAGGAATAGGCGGAAATCCCCAGCAGACTGATGTTGCGGGTCATCCCTTGAAGGACCTCCTGCCCGTCGCTTCTGAGCGTAAACGGCAGGCGGACCTTATAGCGGTTTCTGAGGCGCCGGTCTGCTCCTTTGAACGGCACGAGTGCGCTCTCCTTAGCGGGATTTCTGCTTGGACTTCGCGCGGTGCGCTTTTCCGGACATGCGCTTGCGCCGCCGACGGGCCTTGAGACTCTTTGGAACGCTCATGGACGATGCAACCCCCTTTTGTTTAGCATGCTACACTATAACACGTGACGTCGTCGGCCGACATTCAGAAATTCATCCTCGGTGTCCCCCAGATCGTCCCGGAAAGCCGCTGTTTCGAGTGCCGCATCTGCTGCCGGTTTCCTGACACGGAAGAGGTTCAGATCCCCTATTGGTCGGAAACGGAAGCGGCCTGGGTGCACGACAAGGATAAGGCGGGGACCTGGTTCAAGCCGGTCCCCGGGACCGTTTCTCTGGAACCGAAGCTTGTGCGGTGCGGAGAAGCGGGTTACCGTTGTCCTGCCTTTGAAGACGAAACCCGCCGATGCACCATTCACTCTCTGAAGCCGCTGGATTGCCGTCTTTACCCGTTTGTCGTGGCCCGGCATCCCAGCTCCGACGAACGGGTCCTGGTCATGGATACCAAATGCCCCTACATCCAGGAACACACCGGCGACCCGGAACTGGCCGCGTACGCGGCTCACCTTGCGGATTATTTATCCACGCCGGTGGCCGCGGCTTATCTCGAAACGAATCCAAAACTGGCCGGCCCGTTTTGGCCGGAATACGCTTCGGTGGCTTCCCTGCCGGGGCTTTCCGGCGAGCGAAACCCCCCAGCCGCGGAAGACGCTCCCCACCCCGCGCTGAAACCCTGGAGTATGGAGCTCAAGGGAGAGCTTTTGGCCGCGCTGCGGCTGTGTCCGCATGATTTTTCGGGGTACACGGCGGCATCGCTTCTGGGTTGGAGCGATCTGATTCCGGTTTGGTGGGCATCCATCGGCGGCGCGTTCTGCCTGTTTTCCGGCCGGGCGGGAAGTCTTTTCATGCCGCTGCCTCCCTTGGCCGGCCGGATTGATGCCGGGATGCTTCACGAGGCCTGGGAAATTCTGAAAACGGCGAACCAGGGAGGAGCAACATCCCGGATTGAAGGAGTCGAGCCCTCGCGGATGGAACCCTTCGAGAAAGCGGGTTTCACGATGAAACCGGGTGAATCCGAATACCTCTACTCCACCCGGGACCTCATCCGGCTCAGCGGCGATCGCTATCGCTCGCAGCGAGGATCAATCAACCGGTTGAAAAAAAACCTGGTGGGAAGCGAGCTTCGAACGCGGCCGTTTCGCGGCTCCGACGCGGCCGAGTGTCTGCGGCTCTACACGCGGTGGGCCATCCGGAAACAGAGCCGGACCGAGGATCGCTATGAACGAGCCCTGGTCCGGGACGGCCTGTTTTTTCATCGCCGCTTGATGCTGGATGCCGGCGCTCTGGGACTGGTGGGACAGGTCGCGGAGGTCGGCGGCCGCGTCGTGGGCTACACGCTGGGAGGAGCCGTATCCGACCGGGTTTTCTGCGTTTTTCTGGAGATCGCGGAACCGGAGGTGCCGGGTGTTTCGCAGTTTCTTTTTCGGGAATTCTGCCGGACGCAGGAGGCCTGCCCGGAGATCAACGCGATGGGAGACAGCGGCCTGGCCGGCCTTCATCAGGCCAAGATGGGTTATCATCCTTCCGGATTTGCGCGGGTCTACACCGCGGCCGCTTGAGAGAGAGGTTTGTTGGGGGAGTGGTGGAGCTGAAGGGATTCGAACCCTCGGCCTCTTGAGTGCGATTCAAGCGCTCTCCCAGCTGAGCTACAGCCCCTACGGTTAAGCTCCAGCGACGTTCGTGGTTCGTGTTCCGGTGTCGTTGATGGTCCCGGTGATGATCACCGTTGCGGGAACTTTTCCGCCGTTGAACGTGGTGTTGCTTCCGGTCGCCGTGACTCGGGCGCTGCTTGCGGTCGCGGCCGGGACAGCGTAGTTGAAAAGCGTTGTGTTATCGGCGGGAACACCGACGGTCAAATCGCCCGTCGCGGTTGTGAAGGTTCCCTTTTCCTGATAATACAGAAATTCCGCCGTCAGGATGGAGCCCAGCGTGGTCATCCCTTCCGCGGTCCGCGACTTGAGCAGCATTTTTTGGAATTGCGGCAAAGCGACGCTGGCCAAAATACCCACGATAATCACCACCACCAGCAACTCCAACAGCGTGAAACCGCGCTTTCCGATCGGTCGTTCCATCGGTTGCCCCCTCCTCGAAGTTTTTCTGGATCCTTTTAGTATAACACCGTACTCGCCCCGCTTCTTCCCGCTATTGGCGAAGAATGGTCTTGGTAAGCGTGGAAAGTTCTTCCAGGTCGGTCGACCGGCGGGAGATTTCTTCCCAGGTGACCTGACCCTGGGCAAACAGCTCCACAAACGATTGGTTCATGGTCTTCATGCCGATCTTCCGGCTCGTTTGAATCACGGTCCTGAGCTGGTGGAGCTGGTTTTCCCGGATCAGGTTCCCCACCGAAGGGGTCGCCACCATGACCTCGCACGCGGCCACACGCCCTCCTCCGGATGCTTTCGGCAAAAGCTGCTGCACCGTCACCCCGATAAGCACCAGCGAGAGCTGGATCCGGATCTGGTTCTGCTGATAAGGTGGGAAGACATCCACGATCCTCTGGACCGCGTGCACCGCGTCGCTGGTGTGCAGCGTGGTGAGGATCAGGTGTCCCGTCTCGGCCAGCGTCAACGCGGCCGACATCGTTTCCAGGTCGCGCATCTCGCCGATCATGATGACGTTGGGATCTTCGCGGACGATGTGGCGCAATGCCTCCTGGAAGGACGTGGTATCGACGCCCAGCTCTCTCTGATTGACGGTGGCTTTCCGGTGCCGGTGCAGGTACTCAATGGGGTCTTCGATGGAGATGATGTGGCATTCCCGCTGATTATTGATGCTCTCGACCATCGCGGCCAGCGTGGTGGACTTCCCCGACCCGGTGGGCCCGCTGACGATGAACAGGCCGCTGGGACGGGTCGTGAACTCTTCCAGGATCGGAGGCAGTCCCAATCCCTGGATGGTGGGGATCTCGAACGGGATCATCCGGATCGCGGCGGCCACGGAGCTGCGCTGGCGGAACAGGTTGACGCGGAAACGGGAAAGCCCTTTCAAACTGTAAGAGGTATCCAGCTCCTTGGTCCGTTCGAAATGGGCGATTTGTTCCGGGGCCAGCATCTGATAAGCCAGCTGCCGGGTTTCCTCTTCACCCAACGGAGTCCCGGGCAAAGGAAGCAGAACCCCGTGGATTCGGAGCTGGGGAGGACGGCCCACGGTTAAGTGAAGATCTGACGCGCGACGCTCAACCGCGATCTTCAGAAGCTCATCAATGCTGAGCATTCGTCAGCGTAAACCTAGGAGTCTCTTAGGGGATGAGGATTGGTGCCTCCGCCGTACTGAGTTCCGTTGAAGGTCTCGGTGACGGCGATGGTCTTGGTGTTGTAGGCGCCGCCGGTCCGGGTCGCGGTGGCGGTGAAAGTGCTCCCCGGGTTGGGGGACGTGACGGTGAAATCCCAGTCCGGGTTGGTGGTGCCGCCGGGATCCGGGTTGGTGAGGTAATGGTTGGTGACGTACAGGTCCGTATCGGTTCCGTAGCGGGTTTCATCGAGGTAGTAAACCCGTTCGGCTGAATGAATGGAAGCCAGAACGGCCTGCGCGTCCTTAACCTTGGCCCGCTCGGAGGCCTTGGAAAAATTGGGAAGAGCGATGCTGGCCAGGATGCCGATGATGATGACCACAATCAATAATTCAGCCAGAGTGAAACCCGGCACCGATCGATTCGGAGTGTTCATGAGAGGAAGTGACAGGGCATCCCGCTTCCGGTCAAGGGATGCCCTGTCCTCTTCTGGATTGAAACGGTTAAGCTCCAGCGACGTTCGTGGTTCGTGTTCCGGTGTCGTTGATGGTCCCGGTGATGATCACCGTTGCGGGAACTTTTCCGCCGTTGAACGTGGTGTTGCTTCCGGTCGCCGTGACTCGGGCGCTGCTTGCGGTCGCGGCCGGGACAGCGTAGTTGAAAAGCGTTGTGTTATCGGCGGGAACACCGACGGTCAAATCGCCCGTCGCGGTTGTGAAGGTTCCCTTTTCCTGATAATACAGAAATTCCGCCGTCAGGATGGAGCCCAGCGTGGTCATCCCTTCCGCGGTCCGCGACTTGAGCAGCATTTTTTGGAATTGCGGCAAAGCGACGCTGGCCAAAATACCCACGATAATCACCACCACCAGCAACTCCAACAGCGTGAAACCGCGCTTTCCGATCGGTCGTTCCATGTGTTGTTCCTCCCTTGATTGACCAGACGCCTGGATGCCGTTCAAGTTCCAGAGTCTAGCAGGATGATCCCAGTCTGTCAATAATGCCTTTTCCTGTCTCCCTTTGGTATAACACCTTACTCCCCCGCTTCTTCCAGGGTGTTTTTGTGCATTTGCGTCTTTTATCCTTGAACGATCGAGGTCATCTGGAAGATCGGAAGATACATGGAAACCACCAGAATCCCGATGATGAGCCCCATTCCCACCAGCATGATCGGCTCCAGCAGGGTCGTCATCCGTTCCACCGCCGTTGAAACCTGTTCGTCGTAATAGCGGCTGATTTCCTCCAGCATGTCAGGCAGTTTTCCGGTCTGCTCTCCCACGATCAGCATCTGAGCTACCATGGGGGGGAAGATGTCGGTCTGCGAAAGGGGTTCGGCCAGGGTCTTCCCTTCCCGGACGCCGGCGCGCATGGTCTCGATAAGGGCGGAAATGACTTTGTTGCCGCAGGTGGTGATGACGATGTCCAGCGCGTGCAGAATAGGCACGCCGGCTTTGAGCAGGGTTCCAAGATTGGAGGCGAATTCCTGGGCCGCGACCCCTTGGAAAACGGGGCCCAGGATCGGCATTTCAAGCAGAAGTTTATCAAACTGCCAGCGGCCCTGCTTCGTCTTGATATAAGAAAGGAACAGGAAGACCGATCCTACCGTCGCGCCTGCCAGGATAATAAAATAGCGTCTCATGAAGTTGGACAGGTCCACGACCAGCTGGGTCAGCAGCGGCAATTTGGCTCCAAAGCTGCTGAACATGCTGGCAAAGGTCGGGATGATCTTCAGCGTGAAGATGAGGATGGCGACTGTGGAAACGAACAGCAGGATGGCCGGATACATGAGGGCCGAAACGACTTTACGCTGAACAGCCCCGGATTTCTCGAGATGAACCGCGATCTGCTCCAGCGCCTTGGTCAGCTGGCCGGAGGCTTCACCGGTCTCAATCAGACTGATCCAGAAGGGAGAGAAAATGGTGGGGTGTTTGGCGATCGCGTCGCGGAAGGTGGATCCTCCCCGGATGTCCTGGGTGATTTCCGACAGCGCGGCGCTCAGTTTTTCCGACCGGATCTGGCTTGTCACCGTTTCCAGCGCCCGCAGCAGCGGCAACCCGGCTTCCGTCATGGCGGAGAGAGAATGAGCGAAGATCATCAGGTCGGCATTTTTGACTCCCCGATGGCTTCGGCTGACCCGCCGGATCCGGCTGGGGCCCGCGTCTTTCTGCTCGCGGACGGTAACCACCAGGAGCTCCCGGTTTTGAAGGATAGAAATGGCTTCATCCTGAGTTCCGGCTTCCAGCACGCCGTTTTCGAGCCGGCCGAGACGGTTTCTTGCCTGATAAGCGAATCGGCCCATCCTAGATCTCCATCGTGGCCACGCTGAGGACCTCTTCGATGGAAGTCAACCCCGCGGCGGCTTTTTCTATTCCGGACTCAAAAAGGGTTTTCATTCCATGGTTTCGGGCTGACCGCTTGATCTCCTCGGCATTGGCCCTCTGGTTGATCATGGTCCGCAGTTCGGCATCCACCCGCAGGACCTCATAGAGGGCCATTCGGCCCTTGTAGCCCACGTTGTGGCAGTCCTTGCATCCTTTGGGTCCGTAATACTGGCCCGGGGGGAGCGGCGCGTCCGCTGAAATCTGAGCAGGGGTTGGGATCGGTTCCCGGCATTGGAGGCAAAGTTTCCGGACGAGCCGCTGGGCGATGACCATCACCATGGAGGGAGCCAGGAGGACCGGCTCAATTCCCAAGTCCGTCAAGCGGGTGATGGCGGAGGCAGCGTCGTTCGTGTGAAGAGTGGAAAGGACCAGATGGCCTGTCAGCGCGGCCCGCACGCAGATTTCCGCGGTTTCCAGGTCGCGCACCTCTCCTACCATGATGATGTCGGGATCCTGGCGGAGGAAAGCCCGCAGCCCCGCCGCGAACGTCAACCCGATCTGGGGCTTGGCCTGGACCTGATTGATCCCATCCACTTTGTATTCCACCGGGTCTTCGATGGTCAGAAGATTTTTCCCCGGGCTTCGCAGTTTGAGCAGCGTCGCGTACAGCGTGGTGGATTTTCCGCTTCCGGTCGGTCCCGTGATGAAGATGAGGCCGTAGGGCGCCTTGATGCCGTGCTCGATGTCTTCGAGGGCCTTCCCTGCCATGCCCAGCAATTTATAATCCGTGATCAGATTGCTCTTATCGAGGAGCCGGATGACGATCTTCTCCCCGTAGAGGACCGGAATAGAGGAAACGCGCATGTCCACGGTTCGCTCCCCGATTTTGATGGTGAAACCGCCGTCCTGGGGAAGGCGTTTCTCGGAGATGTCCATCCGGGCCAGGATCTTGATCCGGGAGATGATGGCCGGCATCAGATGCGCGGCGGGAGGATCCACCGGCTGAAGGATACCGTCCACGCGCAGCCGAATGGAAATGCGGTTCGGGTAGGGCTCAATATGGATGTCGCTGGCCCGGGAGTTCACGGCTTCCAGCAGGAAGAGATCGACCAGCCGTATGACCTGCGCCTGGCCGGCTTGGGCCGCTACATCCTCGACGGACTGGTTCTGCTGGCCCGACAGGTCCGCCGGTTCCTCGATCTGCAGGCCGCCCTTTTCTTTGGAAGGTTCGGAATAACTTCCGGCAACCGCTTCCTTCAGCAGGTTGAGTTTCCCGTAGGTGGCTTCGATGGCATTATGGAGGTCGGAGCGGGTGGTGATCACGGGAATGATGGGACAATTCGCCATCTTCTTGAGATTGTCCATCAGGATCAGATCCAGCGGATCGGCCAACGCCACCGTCAGGCCGGCGGCGCTTCGCTCAAGCGGAAAGGCGCCTTCTTTTCGGATGATCTCCGTAGAGAAGATATTCCGTACGGCTGGATCGCTGGACTGGGTGAGCTCGTTTTTGTCGAACCGCCGGTAGGGAATTCCCAATTGCCGGCCCAGCACTTCGGCAATCTGCTCTTCCGTGATGAACCGGAGGCCGATCAGGGTCTCGCCCAGACGCCGGCCGGTGGTTTTCTGAAGCCGGATGGCCTCGTCCAGCTGAGCGGCGTTGATAAGCCCTTCTTTGACGAGGATATCGCCGAGCTTGAGGCGGGTTCGGACGGGCATTTTACCAGGCGATGCTGTCGATCGTTTCTACGATGCTCCGCTCTTTCAGGATTCTTTTCCGATGGCCGGCGATGGCCTTCTCTTCGGTGCTGGAGATGGGGGGCTGCTCCCTTTCTTTGGCGAATTGGGCTTTCTGGTCGCCGTCCTCGCTAAGGATGTGCGGGGTGATAAAAAGCAGGATCTCGGTGTTTTCTTTCTCAAACTCCGTTCTCTTGAAAGGCAGGCCGATCAAAGGAAGATCACCCAAACCCGGGATGCGCCGGGAAGAGTCGCTGTACTCGCTGGAAATCAGGCCGGCGATCATTGCGGTGCCTGAACTCGGGCACATCACCGTAGTGCGGGCCAGCCGGCGGTTGGGATCCTGGAAACTGCTGTTGAAGTTGGAAGTGATCACGCGGGACACTTCCGGCTCGATCACCATGGTCACGTATTTGTCGTCGTTGACCATCGGGGTGACCCGGAGGATGGTTCCAACGGTGGTTCGTTCCGGCTCGGTGGTCACGGTTTCGGTGGTTGCCTGCGAGCCCGTCGTGACTCCGGTGACCGCCTCGGTTACGATCCGGATCTCCGCCACCTCGTTGGACAGCGTCAACAGCCGGGGCCGCGCCAGGAATTTCACGTCTTTTTCCGTGGCAAGCAGTTTGAACAGGATGTTGGCATCCGTAAAGGAGAGCGTGCCCAGCGTGTGGGTCTGCGTCGCTCCGTCCAGCAGGCCGGTGGCAAACGGGAAAAAGCTGGTGCGCTTGGGCCCGACGTAGCTGCCAACGGTGCCCGTGGAGCTGCCGTATTCGAGCCCGATCCTGCGAAGGGTGTCCAACGTGACCTCCAGGACCTCCGCTTCGATGAAGATTTGCTTGGGTTTGGTGTCCAGCTTAGCGATCGTATCTTCGATCACCGCCATCTTTTCCGGAATGTCGGTGACAATCAGCGAGTTGGTTCTGGGGTCTGCCACCGCAGATCCATGCTCGCTCAGAAGCGCCCGAATGACGTTCACGGGTCCCCCGGCCTGCTCGCCGGTGGCGGCGGTTGCTGTCAATCCCCCCCCGCCTCCGCTGCTGCTGGTGGAGCCGGTCGAGGAGCTGCTCGAAGAGGAAGAGGAAGAGGAGGTCAGGGTTTGTTTAATCAAAGAACCGGTCAAACCGAAGGAGGTTACGGACTCTCCCGCGGAGGGTTGGACGCGCGCGAATTTGAAGCGGAAAACCCGGGTCACCGTGTCAATCTTCGAAGCGCCGGATTCAGTCACCAGGAACAGGTTCTTCCCTTCCTTGTTCACGAGAGACAAGTGATGGGCTTTCAGGATGCTTTCGAGAGCATCGGAGATGGGGACCTGATCGAAATACAGCGTGACCTTTTTGTCGGCTACAGCGTCAGAAGCCACGAAGTTCATCCCGGATTGTTTGGAAAGGACTTTGAGGACGTCTTCCAGGTAAGCCTCCGTGACATCCATGGAGATGGCGATGGATTTCTCCTGCTGCGGCGGGACCTGCGCCCCGATCGCCGCTCCGCCCATCGCGAGAATGAGAATCAACCAGGGTATCTGTCGCGTCACGCTTATGCCCTCCGCTGAAGATCGTACGCTGAATGGCCGGCCGCTGTCCATTGGTTTTTACCGGTCATTTCGGGATTTTCCGATGTTGTTTTCCGGTTTCAGCTCGGTTTCCTGACCGTTGATGGAGACGGTCACGCCGTTTTTTGAGATGGAAACGATTTTGACTCCCTCCAGCGTATCCCCTACTGAAACGGTTTGGCGGTTGATGATGGCTTGAGGGTTCGCGGTCCCCCAGAAGATCGCCTGGAGCTTCAAATCAGGCAGTTCCACGGGCGGCTGTGCCGGTCCACCGGGGGTCGCGCGAAGCTCCTCCTGCCGCCGCCGTTCTTCTTCCTCCCGTTTTCTTTGCTCTTCCTGCTGGCGGATCCGGTCCAGCAGCGATGAAGGAAGCTCGAAAGGGTCGCGGACCAGCGTTGCGGGAGGCGCCTCCGGATTTTCTGCCGCCGGGGGTGAAGCGGGCACCGGAATGGATTCAATCTTGGGTGGAAGCACGGGAGCCACCGGAGCCGGCGCCGAGTTTTTTCTCATCAGCGTCCAGACTCCGACGAAGACCAGGAGCAGCGCGATGACCACCAGCTGCTGAACCTGGTTCTTGCTCATCGAACGTTCTTGGTCCTGGAATACGCGCTGATCACGAAGCGGGTCTTCTGCGGTTCGTCGGGATTGAACTCCACCGGTGTTTTGTCCTGTTTCCCCTGGCCGAACCGCAATCCTGAACTGGATTGGAAAGAAGCCGTCTGAGGACTCCCGATCATGAGTTCATCCAGCGTCAAAAGCGGCCGGTGCCGCTCCAGCTTCTGAAGGAAATTCAAAAGATTCTCCGGACTGGCGGACCCGAAAATCTCGACTTGGAATCTCGTGTAGGGAGCCAGGGTTGTTTCATCCCGCGGGCTGACGGATTCGATCTCCAGCTTGGATTCCGCGGCCAGCTTCGTCACCTCGCTGGTCAGAACGGGGGTTCCTCCCGACAAGAGGAGGTCTTTTTCCTTACGGTTCATCTGGGCGATCTGCACTTGAAGAGCGGTCAGCAATTCCGCCCGCTCCGTGTTTTCCTGATAGAGGCCGGTGATTTGCCGCCGGGATTCCTGCCACGGGATTTGAATCATAACAATTCCGATTCCGGCGGCAACGGTCAAAACGGCCACCGTCATCAGCATGAGACGCTGAGCGTGCGAAATGCGGGTCCCGAAATCTCCCAGCTGACCCATCAGCGGAGAGGAAGGGGCGCGGGCCGGTTTCATGGCCGTCCCCTGCGGGTGGGCGCGGCGCTGGAAGAAAATTCCTTCTTCATCTCTTCGGGATGGCTGGCACACGTGATCAGGAATTCAGTGACGTCCTCATCCCGGAATTGGGTCCGCTGAACCGAATCCAGAGAAAATTCGGAAAAGGCCCTGTTGAAAAGCTTGTCGGACCGCAGCGCGGAAAGAAAATCGTTGGTTCGCTGAAGCTCGGCGTCCCGGTTGCTGGAGTACGTGGTGCCGATCAGGCGAAGGGCGCGGCGCCTCGCCGAAGGGCTGGTTTGCAGTGATTCCCGGAAAAAAACCTGCTGCAGCCAGGCCTCCTGAGGGATCAGCTTCGAGAGCTGGACCAGGATTTCCGAGGGCTTGACCGGAAAGTCCGAGATGCTTCTGATCATCTGCAACTCTTTATCGCGGCTGCTTTTGATTTGCTGCAGGTCGGCGTTGGTGGAGGCCGGAGAAACCTGCTCCGGAAAACTCTGGCCGGCCCGCAGCGCCTGCACCCTTTCCCTCTGCGCGTTGAGGTCCGCGACGGAAAGGCCGTACCAAACTCCCAGAAGAACCAGCGCGGCCGCGATCTCGGCCATCAAGGGTTTCAAAAGGCCCTCACCGTGCCGGCGCTGATCGGGCGGCAACAAATTGATTTCCCGAGGTCTTTTTTCCATGCCGCGCAGGGCCAGCCCGGCGGTGACCGCCAGTCCCGGAGGCAAAGTGGTCGCGCCCGCGATCTTGGAGAACGGATTGCCCGGGACCACCGGAAGATCTAATGCTCCCGCCAGGTCGGAGATCCGCTTCGAGTCCATCTCCTGTCCGAAGACGATGACCTTCTGAACGGCGGGCTCGCCCAGGAACCGGCGGCGGTAATAATCCACGGAGACGCGGGTCTCATTGACCAACGCTTCCAGTAAATCCGAGGGAGATTCCGGTCCGCCGGCCATCCCTTCCCCGCCCGGAAGGATCGAGACGTTCCGGCTCAAGTACAAGAGATCGTCCCGCGCGATGCTGATGGTGGCGGAGTCGTGTTCCATGTGCAGGATGGCGGCAACCTGGCCGGAACTGAGTTGGCCGGTATGGCGCACCAGGCGCATGAGACTGATGGGCGCCGGTTCGAGGCACAGCGGGGTGATTCCGGAAGCCTGAAACAAGGACGAATACATCGCGACCGAGCTTCTCTTGATTCCAAAGAACATAACGCGCATCAGGGCCGGATCCGACCTCCGCGTGACGACCTCATAATCCGTGATGAGTTCTTCGAGCTTGAATGGAAGGTACTTCTTGGCTTCAAACGCGATGGCCATTTTCCGCTCATGAGACGGGATGGTCGGCATTTGAAAATAGCGGATCACGACGGATTCCGCGGGAATGGAGATGAATGCTTTTACGGCATTGACGCCCAATTTGGGGAGAATGGTTTGAATGACCCGGGCGATGGCCTGACTGCTTTCCTGAGCGGCTGTGGAAGAGGCCGGTATGCCGGCCTCGGGTCCTTCCACGCGCGTTTGGCTTCGCCAGGTTTTTTCGTCAGGCAGCCTGGAGCGGGCGAACGTCAGGATCTTGGGATTCTGAAAAGTTCCGGAGAGGGAAAGGACGTCAACATTCTCGGTTCCAAAGTAAATTCCGATGGGAGAGGGCATTGATGGGTATCATGCGATGAGGGTGTCTCTTTGTCAAGTGCTTTTAGAATCAATGAGTTAAACTTGCTTCAATCCATTTCAAGTAGGATTTTTCGCCTTGTGAGATGGTTAAGGTGAGGATTTCAGGGAGCTCGTAGGAGTGATTTTTCCGTATCACGCGGTAGAGCGCTGCAAGCCGGCGGCGATGTGTCTTTAGAAGTAGAAGGAACTCCCCGCTCTCTTCCACGCGTCCTTTCCACCGGTAGATGGAGTGAATGTTGGGGACGATGTTGACGCAGGCGCAAGCACGGGAGCCGACAGCGGCTTTCGCGATCCGCCGCGCTTCACGCAGAGAGCCGGCGGTCGTGAGGGTCAGGAGGAAAGAGCCGCGGGGCACCGTCGCTTTTTAGTTTTTGCGAAGAGACACCCGGTAGTCCGGGCCTTCCGCTTTCACGATGATGTGGCCTTCCCGCGCGAGCCAGCCGGTACTCATCAACACGAGATCCTTGGGTTGATGGATGCCTGCGACGAGCTTGGAGAAGGTGGTTTCACCGTGCTTGTCCAGATGGTGCCAGATTTCGCCTGCGACGATTCCGATTTCGGTAATCATGCTTCAACTATAGCAGATCACCCCACCGCATTCAACCGCCCACTCCCGCTGCCTTCTTCGCGCCCTGCGGCAGGCATCGGGATGCCGTCTCCTGCTCCGGGGTAGCCGGCCGGAGCACCGCTGGATCCGCCCCTGCGAGGCGGATCTACGCTCGGCGCTCGGTCGAGGCTCTCCCGCGAAGCGGGATCCATGCCCGCCTCTGACCTCGCGACGTGCCCGGTCCGGCCACCCCGTCGCGGAGCCCGGCATCTCGCGTGGAATGCTGAGCGCCCGGGCGGGGCCGGGGTGGAGCAGGCATCTCGGAGGCCGAACGGCCACGGTGTCCGCCACGGGTTCAGTGGCGGACGAGTTCGGCCGAGAGTTGAGGCCGGCCGCCACGGTGGGGCGACCGAGCCGTCCTGCGAATCCCGGCTCCGCCCGAGACGCGAAATGTAAGAGTTATTTCGGGAGAATACGGGAGAGGAACTGGCCGGTATAGGAACGGCCGACGCGGGCGACCTCTTCGGGCGATCCGGAAGCCACGAGTTCCCCGCCGGCATCCCCGCCCTCGGGTCCGAGATCAATCAGGTAATCGGCGGTCTTGATCACGTCCAGGTGATGCTCGATGACCAGCACCGTGTTGCCCTGGTCCACCAGCGCGTGCAGCACGCGCAGCAGTTTTTCAACGTCCGCGATATGAAGGCCGGTCGTCGGCTCATCGAGGATGTAAAGGGTTTTCCCGGTTGCGCGGTGCGACAGTTCGGACGCCAGCTTGACGCGTTGGGCTTCTCCGCCGGAAAGAGTCGTGGCCGCCTGCCCCACCTCGATGTAGCCCAGGCCCACATCCACCAGCGTCTGAAGGCGGCCCCGGATGCGCGGGATCGCTTCAAACGCGCGCAGCGCGTCTTCGACCGTCATCCGCAGGACGTCGGCGATCGAATGGCCTTTGTAGAGAACCTCCAGCGTCGCTTCGTTGAAACGGTTTCCCTTGCAAAGCTCGCAAGTCACGTAAACGGCCGGAAGGAAATGCATCTCGACTTTGATGACCCCTTCTCCTTCACAGGTCTCGCACCGCCCTCCCTTGACGTTGAAGCTGAACCGGCCCGGCTTATAGCCGCGGGCCCTGGCTTCGGTGGTGCGGGTGAAGAGATCCCGGATGTCCGAGAAGACGCCCGTGTAAGTCGCCGGATTGGAGCGGGGCGTGCGGCCGATCGGGTCCTGGTCGATCACGATCACCTTGTCGATCCGCTCGGCTCCCGAGATCCCGCGGTGCTCTCCGGGCCGCAGACGGGACTGATACAGCCGGCGCGCCAGGGCCCGGTAAAGGATGTCGTGCACCAGCGTGGATTTCCCCGATCCGGAAACGCCGGTCACGCAGGCGAAAACTCCCAACGGGATTTTAACCGATAAGTTTTTCAGGTTGTGTTCTTTCGCTCCGGTGATCTCGAGGACCGGTCGGTCGCGGGTCGGGCGGCGCTGGGCCGGAACCGGAATCGAGAGGTCACCCCGCAGGTACCGCCCGGTCAAAGACCGTTCGGACTGAAGGATCTCCGCCAGCGGGCCCGCCGCCACGATTTCCCCGCCGTGTTTCCCGGCGCCAGGCCCCAGGTCGACGATGAAGTCCGCCGCCCGGATGGTGTTTTCATCATGCTCCACAACGATCACGGTGTTCCCGGCGTCCCGCAGAGTTTTCAGCGTTTTCAGAAGCCGGTCGGTGTCGCGCGGATGAAGGCCGATCGAGGGCTCGTCCAGCACGTACAGCACGCCGACCAGTCCCGCTCCGATCTGAGTGGCCAGGCGGATCCGCTGGGCTTCGCCGCCTGCGAGAGTGCTGCTGGACCGGTCCAGCGAAAGGTACTCCAGCCCGACATCCATCATGAATTCCAGCCGGCGCCGGATCTCCTTGAGCACCTGCGCGGCGATGGCCGTTTCCCGCTCCGACAGCTTGAAGGAATTCAGGAAGGCCAGCGTCTGGGCCACGGTCATCGCGGTGACATCCACGATCGATTTCCCCGAGACACGGACGGCCATCGCCTCCGGCTTCAGGCGGGTGCCCCGGCAGCCGGGACAGGGCTGGACCGACATGTACTTGGAAATCTCTTCTTTGACAAAATCGGACTCGCTCTCCCGGAACAGCCGCTCCAGATTCGGGATGACCCCTTCGAACGGCCGGCCCCAAATTTCCACTTGAGGCGCTCCATAAAGGATCTTGCGGCGGACCGGCTCGGCGTATCTCCGGAACGGCGTCTCCAGATTGATCCCGGTTTCCCTGGCGAACTCCCGGATCAGGGCCCGGTGGTACAGGATGTAGCCCCGCCCGCCCCGGCGCCAGGGCTGAATGGCCCCTTCCGCGATCGAAAGCGAGGGGTCCGGGATCACCAGGTCCCGGTCGACCTCCGGCTTGGTTCCCAGCCCATGGCAGGTGGGACAAGCCCCGTAAGGACTGTTGAATGAGAAGAGCCGTGGTTCCAGCTCGGCCATGCTGGTTCCGCACGCCGCGCAGGCGTATTGTTCGCTGAAGATCAGATCGCCGGGACTGACCACGACGATCCCTTTGCCCGCCTTCAGCGCGGTCTCCACCGAATCGGTGAGCCGCTGCCGGATGTCCGGACCGATCTGAAGCCGGTCCACCACGATCTCAATGGTGTGGACCGTTTTCTTGTTGAGACGGATGGGAGAATCCAGCTCTTTCAGCGCGCCGTCTACCCGGACCCGGACAAACCCCTGTTTTTGAATTTGCCGGAACAGCTCCAGGTATTCCCCTTTTCGGCCGCGGACCACCGGGGCCAGCAGAAGGATGGACCGGCCGGCCGGCTGCTTCAGGATCTGCTGGACGATTTCCTGCGCCGACTGTTTCTGGATCACCCGCCCGCATTTCGGGCAATGCGGAATACCGATGCGGGCGAACAACAGACGGAGGTGGTCGTAGATCTCGGTTTGAGTGGCGACGGTGGACCGGGGGTTCCCGCCGGCCGTGCGCTGTTCGATCGCGATTGCCGGAGAGAGTCCTTCGATGTGATCGACGTGCGGTTTCTGAAGCTGTTCGAGGAACTGGCGGGCGTAAGCGGAAAGACTCTCCACGTACCGGCGCTGGCCTTCCGCGTACAGCGTGTCGAACGCCAGCGAGGATTTCCCGGACCCGGACAGCCCCGTCATCACGATCAGCGCGTTACGGGGAAGAGCGAGATCGATTCCCTTCAGGTTGTGTTCGCGGGCTCCGCGAATCAGGATTGGTGGTTGTTTCATGGTTGGAAAGAGAACACCCCGTCCGCCCAGGATGCGCGGCGGACGGGGTGCGGTAGATCGTTAGAGATTGCCCGTCAGGCCGAATTAACGCTTTTTTTTGCCGGCCCGAGCCATCTTGGCAGCGGAAACATCCCCCTGCTTGTCGATGAAATACAAGTAGCCCTGCTTGCGCTTGATGCCAAGCTTCGCAACTTTCGTGGGCCCACCGCCTTTTTTGCCGCCCCGAGCCATCTTCGCTCTGGAAACGTCGCCCTGCTTGTCGAGATAGTACAGGTAACCCTTCTCCCGCTTGATGCCTGCTTTCGCAATTTTCTCAGCCATAGTTGTGATCTCACCCCCTTTCCTAGTTATTAGGAACAGGTTATACCACAGCACATCTTACGTTCCCACTTGAAAAGATCCGACGATTCTTTCGAGGGTCGCGACGGCCGACTGGATTGCCAGCTGGCTGGTTTTCGGATTCGCGGAAGAAGGACGGTTGCGCGTCCGGATCTGCATCGTTCCGAAATCGCCGGCGGCCTCCACTTCATGAACGTTTTCTTTCAGTGCCGGGTCGGCGATGATCCGGACTTTGGTCCGGACCGGCCCCAGCCCGGCCAGCGAAAGCGCGGCGGCCACGTTGATGTTTTGCGGGAACCGCTTCACCGCTTCACGGGCGCTGCCGCTGAAGATGACTTTGGGACGGCCGATTTTTCCCATTCCCAGCGCGCACGGAGGTTTTCGCGTGGTCAATGTGACCGAGGAGAGCCGCCCGACCGCGGCCGCTTTCAACCCGTCCAGTCCCAGGATCGCTCCGCTGGGAACGTAGATCCGGATGCCGGCCTTCCCGGTTTTCCGGATCAGGCCGGACTGCTCCAAAAGCCCGCCCGCCGACATCACCATCAGATCACGGCGCCAACGGAGGATTTCCGGAAGGATTTGCCGGACGGCCTGCGGAGAGGCCGCTTCGATGACGAGATCGGATCTTCGGACAAGCTGGCAGAGCGAGAGAACGGGGACCGCGGGGTGAAGCCGGGATGCCAGACCGCGCGCCGCGTCGGCTCGGAAGTCGTGAACGCCGATCAGCCGGGTTTGATTTTTGAACCGCTTCTGAACGGCTTGAGCCAGCTGCGCGCCCATCGCGCCGCAGCCGATCAATCCGATCCGGAGCACGGGGGAGCGATCAGGAATGAAGAGGGACCGATTCGCGGATCCGGTTGGACCGGTCCACGAAAACCAGCTTGGGGCGGACATGGCGGGCTTGCGCATCCTCCATCCAGCTGTAGGAGAGGATGATCACCACATCGCCGACCTGGGCCCAGCGAGCGGCCGCGCCGTTCATGCAGATGGTCCCGGACCCGGGCTTTCCTTCCACGCAATAGGTCTCGATCCGGCTGCCGTTGTTCAGGTTCACGATGTGCACCTGTTCTCCGGCCAGCAGATCGGCGGCCTGCATGAGGGAGGCGTCGATGGTGATCGAGCCCTCGTATTGAAGGTTGGCCTCGGTCACCGTGGCCTGATGAATTTTGGATTTGAGCATGGACCGCTGCATTTTAGGATCCCTTTCTGAACCGCGGGACGATCCGGCAACCATCGATCAGCCGGACGGAACCGACCCAGGCCGCGATTAAAACCAGCGCGGATTTTTGAACCCGGGACACCGGCTCCAGATTTTCCGGGTCCACCACGGCCAGGTACTCCAGCCGGACGCCCGGAACGCGCCGGACGAGCTGTTTCATTCGCCGGAGGGCCGGCGCTGTCCGACGAGAGTTCCATTCTAACAACCCCTTCCCCTCCTGTAAAGCCCTGCTCAGCGCGGCGGCGCTGCGCCGCTGAGCCGCGGAAAGGCGCCGGTTGCGGGAGCTCATCGCCAATCCATCCGGTTCCCGAACCGTGGGAAGCACCTTGACCCGCAAGTCCATGTTCAGGTCCCGGACCATCTGTTGGATGATCCGCGCCTGCTGGGCGTCCTTCTGCCCGAAGTAGGCGGTGTCCGGCTGAACCAGATTGAACAGCTTGGCCACCACGGTGGTCACGCCCCGGAAATGGCCGGGGCGGCACGTCCCTTCCCACCGGCGGCTGAGCCGGTCCGCGGTCACGGACGTTTGAAAATCCGCCGGGTACAGGTCGGCGGCGGCCGGCGCGAAGATCAGATCAGCCCCCGCCTTCCCGGCCAGCCGGGCGTCCTGCGCCAGAATTCTCGGATACCCGGTGAAGTCTTTCCGTTGATTGAACTGGAGCGGATTGACGAAGACGCTGACGATGACAAAATCGTTTTCTTTTCGGGCCGCGCGGATCAGGGAGAGATGTCCTTCATGAAGCGCGCCCATCGTCGGAACGAATCCGATGGAGCGTTTTTTGCCCCGCAGGTCCCGGACCCGCCGGCGCAGATCAGGAAGAGGCCGTACGATGCGCATCGTGCAGCAGTTCCAGGGCGGTTTTGTTCAGGGTGGGGTGTTTCCATTCCGGCGCGATCTCGGCCAGCGGAATCAGGACGAAGGGGCGCTCCTGCATCCGCGGGTGCGGGATTTCAAGACCGGGAAGCTGGAGAATCTGATTGCCATAGGAGAGGAGGTCGAGATCGATCACCCGCGGACCCCACTTTTCGCGTGAAGCCGGTCGGCCCATTCGGGTTTCGATGGCCAGAATCGCATTTAGGAGATCTTGCGGCGGCAGAACGGTTTCCAGCATCGCTACGCCGTTGAGAAATTTTCCCTGCGGCGGGCCGCCGACCGGATCGGTCTCATGCCAGGAGGATTGGCGCAGGAGCCGGGTCTGGGGCAGTTGCTGGAGGTACCGGACGGCCTGGTCGAGCTGGAGTTGCCGGTCGCCCAGGTTGGATCCTAGCGCGATGAGAGCGATGGCCATACGCGCAGCCGGGCGATCCGGCGAGCCGCTTTCCGGAGGCGTGGAGTGGGAACACTCAGAGAGAAACGGACATACCCTTCCCCGTGCCGGCCGAAACCCACGCCCGGCGTGGCGACGAGCGCCTCTTTCTCCAGCAGTTCGGCGGCGATTTGTTTGGATTTCGATCCGGGCGGGATGGGGGCCCAGAGATAGAAGGTGGCTTTCGGCGGCTCGACCGGCCAGCCGGCGGTGCGCAGGGCCGAGACGATGAGGTCGCGCCGTTGCCGGTAAATGCCCAGCATCCGCCGCAGATGAGTTCCCTTGTCCTGCAGCGCTTTCACGCCGGCCATCTGGACTGCCTGAAAAACGCCGGAATCAATGTTGGATTTGACCTGGGCCAGCGCCGAGATCATTTGGCGGTTTCCGCACACCCAGCCGACCCGCCAGCCGGTCATGTTGAACGTTTTTGAAAGAGAATGAAACTCAATGCCGACCTCCATCGCGCCGGGCGCCTGCAGGAAGCTGGGATGCTTAAAACCCCCGTACGTCATCTCCGAGTAAGCCGCGTCGTGGCAGATGGGGACGCGGACTTTTTGGGCGAACCGGACCAGCTCCTTGAAAAACTTCAGATCCGCGGTCGCCGATGTGGGGTTGTTGGGGTAGTTCAGGAAGAGCAGTTTTGCACCTCGAGCTTGTTTTTTCAAAAGATCGAGGTCCGGAAGGAATTTGTTTTTCGCCAGCAGAGGCACCGTTACGGGCCGGGCTCCGGCCAGGATCGTTCCGGTGCGATACGGCGGATAGCATGGGTCCGGCACCAGTACCCGGTCTCCCGGATTCGCGTAGGCCAGCGGAAGATGGGCGATCCCTTCCTTGGATCCGATCAGCGGCAGGATCTCGGTCGCCGGGTCCAGCCGAACGCCGAACCGTTTCCGGTACCACCGGGCGATCGCTTCCCGAAAAACGGACAATCCTCGGTTGCTGGGATACTGATGGTTCCGGGCGTCCTTGAGCGCCTTGACCATTGCCTGCAGGATGAAGGCCGGCGTCGGTTCGTCCGGATCGCCCACGCCCATATCGATGACGTCCCGGCCCTGCCGGATCAGCCGGTCTTTCATCGCGTCGATTTGCACGAACAGATACGGCGGGAGACGGGTCAGCCGCTTGGCCGGCGGCGGAATGACGGACCGGCTCAATGGACCTGCCCTTTTTGCATCGCGTCCACGAAGTGGTCCATGTCGTACCAGCCCGGTTTTGGGAACAGGACCCGGAAATTCCGGGCGACCAGCAGCGCGCCCTGCGCGAAAACCCGGCGGTCGGTTGCCTCGTGCGTGACGGTGATCTTCTCCGAGGGATTGTCGAATGTGACCGAGTGGATGCCGATCACATCCCCTTCCCGTTTGGCGTCGATCTCCTCATCCTTGATCAGCCAGCCGGTGGCCTTCATCAATTCCTCCGCCAGCGCCTTGGCGGTCCCGCTGGGCTTGTCCAGCTTGCGCGTATGGTGCGTTTCCGACAGGGACACCTTGGTCTGCTCTCCCAGCCCGAAGTTGAACAGCAGTTTGGAGATCGCCGCGATGGTCCGGCGCACGATCACGATCCCGATCGACATGTTGGGGGACCAGAAAATCGGGATCTGCTTGGAAAGGGCCTGGAGCTGGTCGAACTGGGACGAGGTGAAGCCGGTGGTCCCGATCAGGATCGGCACGCGGGCCTTGGCCGCTTCCTGGGCATGAAGCATCGAGACGTCCGGCCGCGTAAACTCGATGACGAGGTCTGCTTCTTTCAGAACCATGTGAAAATCGGAGGTCACGCGAATTTTGGAGTTGGGAACGACCGGCTGTCCGATCTGGGCATGCCCGGCCCCTTCCACGGCGCCGGTCAGGAGAAAATGGGTTTTGCTTTTCAGCGCCTCTTCGACCAGCAAGGAACCCATCCGTCCGCCGCAGCCGCTGATGACCAGCCGCACCGGGGCGTCCATCTCAGGCCAGCCGGTAAGCGCGCAGGACTTCCTTCAGCCGCGCAAGGTTGGCCGCGGACAGCGGGCACATCGGCAGGCGCATCTGCGCGTCCGGGATCAGCTTCATCAGCCCCATCGCCGTCTTGACCGGGATCGGATTGGTCTCGATGAAGATTGTTTTGGTGATGTTGATCAGATGGTAGTGGATCTTTCGGGCGGAGACCAGATCCCCTTTCCGGAACGCCTCGACCATGCGGGCGACCTCTTTGGGCAGGATATTCGCCACGACCGAGATGACGCCGGTCCCGCCGATCGCCAGCACCGGCAGCGTCAGCGCGTCATCGCCGGAGATGAGGGCGAACCGCTCGCCGCACAGCGCTTTGATGCGGGACATCTGCTCCAGCGATCCGCTGGATTCCTTGACTCCGGCGATACGGGACAGCTTGGCCAGCCGTCCGAACGTCTCCGGTTCGATGTTGACGCCGGTGCGGGAGGCGATGTTGTAGATGACCAGAGGAAGGTCGACGGCTTCCGCGATAGTCCGGAAATGCCGGTAAAGCCCTTCCTGCGTCGGTTTGTTGTAATACGGGGAGATCAGCAGCGCGGCGTCAGCGCCGGCCTGTTGGGCGTGCCGCGTGAAGCGCAATGCCTCTTCGGTGTTGTTCGAGCCGGTCCCCGCGATGACCGGGATCCGGCCGCGCGCCGTTTGGATGGCGATCTCGATGACCTGCTCGTGCTCTTCGTGCGAAAGCGTGGCCGACTCGCCGGTGGTCCCGCACGGCACCAGCGCGGAGGTACCGGAACGAATGTGAAACTCCACCAGTTTCTGGAGCGTCGAAACATCCACTTCGCCGTTCCGGAACGGCGTGATCAACGCCACCATCGAGCCCTTCAGCCAGCGTGAGGGATCGGTTTTCTTCACCGGGAGACGCCTCCTTCAAAAAGGGTTTGGACCGGACCTTCAAGGTAAAGTCCCTGAAACGGTTTGGCCCCGTGCCGGAAGCCGACGGTCAGGGTTTCCCCGCCCCGCGTACGGACTTCAATCGGCGGTTTCAGACGGCCGAGCGCGGCGCCAATCACCGCGGAAGCCACGGCCCCCGTTCCGCAGGCGAGTGTTTCCCCTTCAACGCCCCGCTCAAAAGTGCGGATGGAGATCCGATGCAGAGATTGGATCTTCATGAGGTTGACGTTGGTGCCGGCGGGTTTGAACAGCCGGTGATGGCGGATCGCGGGCCCCAGGTGCTCCAGATCGAACGATTCGAGATGGCGGACCGGAAGCACTACGTGCGGGACGCCGCTGTTAACCGCGTGAAGCGTGTAGCGTTTTGTCTGGTGCGTGAGATGAAGGCCCAGGCGCAGATCGCGCGGCGGGGTCATGAAGATCCGGACCCGTTCGGGCCCCGTCACTTCCGCCTGCATCACGCCGGCCGCCGTTTCCACGGAGAGGGCGCGGGATTTGCCGTTGGTGCTGTGCAGGTACCAAACCACGCAGCGCAGGCCATTGCCGCACATGTCCGCTTCACTGCCGTCGGAGTTGAAGATCCGCATGCGGGCGGTTCCCTTGCGGGAAGGCAGGACCAGCAGAAGTCCGTCGGCGCCGATACCCCGTTTGCGGTCGCACCAGGAACGGGCCAGTATGGCAGGAGAAGCCGGAAGGGACTTTTTACGCAGGTCCACCAGCACAAAATCATTGCCGCAACCGGCCAGTTTCACAAATCGGGTTTGCTTCATCGGGGTGTGCTTATTCTACCTTAGAGCGGGGAAAAAATCTTACGCGAAGAACGCAGTGCGGTTTTCGAAGTCGATGTAGAGGTAGAGGACGCGGCCGGCCGTCAATTCCCCTCCTACAAGCAGCCAAGCCAGCCGGTTTTTCGTGACAGCGGAAACACTGTTTTGATCGACCACCAGGAACGTTTGGTTATTTTGGAGAAGCCCGAATTCCAGCTCATTTTTCAGCTGCTCACTTCCGATGATCACCCGAGCTTGTTCCGGTTTATCTACGATCTGAAAGCGAAAATCCAGGCGGGATTGAAGATTTTGGCGGACGGTTTCTTTCCATTGCGGTTCAGCATAAACGGTGATGGGCGGACTGTCCTGGAACGCATCGGCCCGAACCGGCCCATCCGGGATAATCAACATCTTCCCTTCCGGATATCCCGCTTCTTTCAATCGGCTGGAAAGCCCCAAAGCACCTGCTACCTCGGTGACTCCATCCGGGTTTGCCAGCAGGCGGGGAGTTTCTTCAAGTTGTCCCAAGGTGGTCGCAAGCTCTGTCCGCTTCTCCTCCAGCCCGGTAGCGGGTTTAGCAGAAGGTGGTTCATCTAGCGAAATAACTTCCAGCAACCTTTGGGCGAACCTCCCTTGAAGAATGGGCGGTAGTACAGCTCTCTCGATGTCCGTCATCGGTCTCCGGCGACTAAGTTCAAGCGTGAGTTGATAGAGAATAGTGCCAGTATCTGATTGAGGAGTGATCGTTTTTTGACGCAACAGCTTGATCAAAGTTGCGGTCTGTATGCCAAGGGTAAGGAGATATAGCTTAAGATCGTAGTGCGATAACGTGTTTGCATCTTTATCTCTTCCTACAAGAACGTACTGCAAGTGGCCCAGAATAAGCTCCAACTGTTTCGAGCGGATCTCATAGTTCTCCCGGTCCCCCTTTTGTATCTGGAGCTGGGCGTAGGTTCTTAGCCCGTTCCAACTTACAATCTCGGGATGATCCGACATTATTTGATTAAAAATGATCGACGCCATTACCATGGTTTCCAGGGAGACCTTTTCCTCCAGTCCGGCGGTGGTGGTTGTTGGTGCGACAGCGTTGTCGCCGAGGAGGGCTGCTTCGAGTTTGAGGATGGTTGGAGCGCGTTCTTCCAGACCTCCATTCTGGACGCGGAGGGCGAAGGCGGAGTTGGGGAGGGACAGAGAAAGGGCCAGGAAGAAAGTCAGAAAACGACTAAGAACGTTCATGGTTCGACAAGCTCACCATAAACGGAGCGTAAAATCTGCAGATTTGAAGTAGCAATGTTCATGTTAATGGGAATACATAGCTTATAGACAAAATATATCCGAGGAGTGCTGCGAACACAAGCAGGGAGAAAGATTTTTACCGAGCTGGCTTTGGATTAACGGGGAAACGTTGGAAGTGCCTGTAGAAAGACTTCCGGTGAGACGATCCGTATCCCACGAAACGTTTCCAGATCAAGAAGATCATTGTCCCCTGTGACCAAGAAAGAGGCATGACCATGGACAGCCAGCGATAATAAGGCATCGTCGGCCGGGTCCCTACTTGCCTTGATCGAAGAGGTGGGGTTTTGGATCAAGTCCGATTGCACCGTCAACGCAGACAAGATGATTTCAGCAGCTTCAGGATCGATGCGGTACTTCTTGGCAATTTTTGGATAGGTTAGGACGCGCTCCACTTCCTGAAGCAGATAGAGACTGGTGATGACGATAAAACGTCGGTGAAACAGGGCCTCCAAAACGTGGGCTGGAGGGCCATTTTTCTTAATGATTCCGCTGATGATAACGTTGGTATCGAGAACCGCTCGAATCACCGCCGGCGGCGAACGACTTGGATGGCTTGTGCAACGTCTTTTTGAACAGCCTCCAGCGATACTCCCTTGTTGGTAGCCCAGATCCGCCGCAGAGTCTTCAGCCCCTGATTTTTCAGCGCTATTAGCCCCTTCAAATCCTCCAGGGGAACCAGCGCGGCAATCGGTTTCCCCGCCCGCTTGATGACGAACTCATCTCCTCGATAGTATGCCTCATTGACGTACTGCCCAAGGTTCTTCCGTAAAACCACTGCGTCCACGCTTTTCATTACTCCTCCCATGATCATATTGATCGTATCAATTGATAGTATACCACAAAAAGGGAGTTTGAATTAACGGAGAAAAGCGGGGAGGGTTTCGCCGCGGGTGAGATCGGCGAACGTTTCTCGGCGGCGGATCACGTGCCAGCGGCTGCCGCGCACCAGCACCTCGGCGGCGCGGGGACGGCTGTTGTAGTTGCTGGACATCACGAAGCCGTACGCCCCCGCCCCCATGACGGCCAGTAGGTCGCCGGAGGCCAGCGGAGCCAGCGGCCGATTCTTGGCCAGGAAGTCGCCGCTTTCGCAGACCGGGCCGACGACGTCGTAGCGGACTTTGGCTCTGCCGGTTTTGCGTTGCCGGACCGGCTGGATCTCGTGGTACGCGCCGTACAACGAAGGCCGGATCAGGTCGTTCATGCCGGCGTCGATGATCGCGAACCGGTGGCGATTGCTTTCCTTGATGTAGAGCACCCGGGTCAGAAGAATTCCGCTGTTTCCGACAATGAACCGGCCCGGTTCCAGAATGATTTTCAGCCGCTTCCCTTTGAGCAGCGGCAGGACGGAACGGGCGTAATCGGCCGCGGTCTGCGGTTTCTCCCGGTGGTAGACGATGCCCAACCCGCCCCCGATGTTCAACGTGGTGATCGGCACGCCGGCTTTCCGGACCCGTTCGATCAAAGCCAGCGCTTTCCGGATTGCATCCCGGAACGGACGGGCTTCCAGGATCTGGGAGCCGATGTGCAGGTGCAGTCCCTCAAACCGGAGATGCGGGAATTCCCGGTGCCGGCGCAAAAGGGCTTCCACCGTTTTCAGGTCGATCCCGAACTTGCTGGCGCCGTGGCCGGTGGTGATGAAGGAGTGCGTGTGGGGGTCGACGTCCGGGTTCATCCGAAGAGAGACCCGCTGCTGCCGGCCCAGCCGCTGGCAGGCCTGCTCGATCGCTTCCAACTCCGGCGCGGATTCCACGTTGAAGAAGAGGATGCGAGATTTGACCGCCAGCGCGATCTCTTCGGGAGTCTTCCCCACGGAAGCGAAGACGATTTTTCTCGGGTCGGCACCGGCTTTCAGCGCGCGGCGCAGTTCCCCGCCGGAGACGACGTCGAACCCCGAGCCGGCCTTGGCCAGGAGACGTGCGACGGCCAGGTTGCTGTTGGATTTGAGCGCGAAGCAGATCAGTCCGTTGACCGGGTGGAACGCCTGCTTTACCTTCCGGTAGTGATCGAGGATGGTGTTGGTGCTGTAGAGGTAAAGCGGCGTGCCAGCTTTGCGGGCGACTTCTTCGACCCGGACTCCTTCGCACCACAGCTCCCCGTTGCGGTAGGAAAAACGATGCATGGTTAACGCAGGCCGTCATTGCTTCGTCCCTGCGGGACTCGCAATGACTTTTCCCAACGGCGGATTTGCTGTGCTACCCGGGTGGGGTTCGTGCTGCCCAGCGATTTCTTTCTCCGGATCGAAACGGCCGGCTTGAAAAGTTTCCGGGTGCCGTCGCCGAAGAATGGAGAGAACCGTTTCAATTCAGCCGAGGAATAATGGCGCAGTGGTTTCTTCCGCCGGTCCGAGTCGGCCAGCAGTTGCCCGACCGCCCGGTGGGCCTGCGCGAAAGGGACCCCTTTCTCCACGAGGACTTCGGCCAGATCGGTGGCGTAGAGGGATTCGTCCTGAAGCGCCGCGTCCAGCGCGGCCCGGTTCCAGCGGATTCCCTTCAGCCCGGCGGCCATCACTTCCAGCATGGCCTCGGCCCGGTCCAGCGATTCGAACAGCAGCTCCTTGTCCAGTTGAAGGTCCCGCTGGTAGCCGGACGGCAGGCCTTTGAGCAGAACCAGAAAGCCGGACAGGTTCCCAACCGTCCGTGACGTGCCGGCCCGGACCAGTTCCAGGAAATCCGGGTTCTGTTTCTGCGGCATCATCGAGCTGCCGGTCAGCATGCGTTGGTCAAATCGAAGGAAATTGAATTCCTGCGTGGACCAGAGGATCAGCTCCTCGGCGATCCGCGACAAATGAACGCTGAGGATCGCCAGCGCCGAAAGGAATTCCGCCGCGAAATCTCGATCGGTGACGCCGTCGATCGAATTGGTCTTCGGGCTTTTGAACCCGAGCTGTCGGGCCGTGAAGGCCCGGTCGATGGGCAATCCGGTCCCGGTCAGGGCGCCCGAGCCCAGCGGCATCTCCCGGAGCGCTTCTTCCCCGGCCCGCTCCATCCGGGTCCGGTCCCGCTCCAGCATCTCCAGGTAGCTCAACAGCAGATGGGAAACCAGGACCGGTTGGGCGTGCCGCATGTGCGTGTAGCCGGGCATGATTTGGTCGCCGGCCGATTTCGCCTGGCCCAGGATGACTCGCTCCAGCTCCCGCAGATGGCCTGAGACCCGGGTCGCCGCGTCCGCACAGTAAAGCCGGAACGAGGTGACCACCTGGTCGTTCCGTGAGCGGGCCGTATGAAGCCGCTGGGCCGAAGGTCCGGCTTTCTTCTCAAGGGCCGACTGAATCGCGGAGTGGATGTCTTCGGCCGAAGGGTCGATCTTTAAGGAGCCCCGCTCCAGATCTTTCAGCAGCGCGGTCAATCCCCGAACCAACCGGGCCGAATCCGATTTGGGAATGATCTTTTGTTTGCCGAGCATCCGGGCGTGCGCGAGGGAGCCGAGCAGATCAAACCGGGCCAGCCGGTGGTCTACCGACAATGAATGGGTGAATCGTTCCACGGCCCGGTGAGTGGGCCGCAAGAACCGCCCACCCCACAGTTTACCGTTTGACATAAGGCAGTCCCCAGAGTTGAATGAAGCCGGCCGCGGCCTTCTGGTCGAATGCATCTTTGCCGGAATAAGTGGCCAGTTTTTCCGCGTAGCGGGAATACGGCGATTTCCGGCCGACCGGCATCGCGGTCCCCTTGAACAGCTTCACCTTCACCTGTCCCGTGACGGTCCGCTGCGTCGATTCGACAAAGGCATCAAACGCCTGCTTCATCGGCGTAAACCAGAGCCCGTCGTAAATCAGCCGCGAGTACCGCTGGGCGATCAGCTCCTTGAACGAGAGGGTTTCCCGGTCCAGCGTCAGATGCTCCAGCTCTTTGTGTGCCGCGTGCAGGATCGTGGCGGCCGGCGCCTCATACACCTCGCGCGATTTGATGCCGACCAGCCGGTCCTCGATCATGTCGACCCGGCCGACGCCGTGTTTGGCTCCGGTGGCGTTGAGCGCTTCGATAATGGCGATCAGCGGTCGCTTTTTTCCGTTGAGCCCGACCGGCTTTCCCCGCCGGAATTCGACCGTGACGGTTTCCGGCCGGTTCGGCGCTTTCGCCGGATTGGTGGTCCACCGGTAGGCGGCCTCTGGCGGCTCGACCCAGGGGTCCTCCAGCGGGCCGCTCTCGATCGCGATCCCCCAGAGGTTCTGGTCGAGCGAATAGACCGAGTCTTTCTTCGGCGGGATCGGGATCCGCTTGCGCCGCGCGTAATCCATCTCTTCCTGCCGGGATTTCATTTCCCATTCCCGAACCGGAGCGAGGATCTTCAGCTTGGGATTAAGCACGCGCAGGGAAACTTCGATCCGGACCTGGTCATTGCCTTTGCCGGTGCAGCCGTGCGCGACCGCGGTGGCCTTTTCTTTTCGGGCGGTCTCGGCCAGCGCCTTGGCGATCAGCGGCCGGCTGAGCGCGGTGGCCAGCAGGTACTTGCCTTCGTAGACCGCGCCGGCTTTCAACGCCGGTAGGATGTACTCTTCGGCGAACGATTCCCGCTTGTCTTCAATGAGGATTTTGTCGGCGCCGCAGGCCAGGCCCCGCTTCTTGATCGTTCCGAAATTTTCCGCGACGCCCTGCCCCACATCGACGCAGAAGCCGATCACCCGCCAGCCCCGTTCGGAAAGCCAATGGATGCAGACCGAGGTATCGAGCCCGCCCGAATACGCCAGAACGACCGTTTCTTTTTTCATTTCATCACCTTCAGCAAGATCGCTTTTTGAACGTGGAGACGATTCTCCGCTTGATCATAAACGACCGACTGCCGGCTGTCCATGACCTCATCGGTGACCTCTTCGCCCCGGTGGGCCGGCAGGCAGTGCATGAACAGCGCTTTTTTGGGCGCGAGCCGCATGAGCTTCCCGTTGATCTGAAACGGCTGGAAGATCTTCAGCCGCTTTTTCTTTTCGGCCTCCTGGCCCATGCTGGCCCAGACGTCGGTGTAAACGACGTCGGCGTTCCGGACCGCTTCTCCGGGGTCCTGCGTGCAGAGGATCCGGCTGCCGGTTTTAGCCGCTTGCTTCCGGGACCAGGCCACGATCTCCACGGCCGGCGCGTAGCCGGCTGGAGTGGCGACGGACAGATGGGCGCCGGTCAGCGCGCAGGCCTGCAGCAGCGAGTGGCAGACGTTGTTTCCGTCGCCGATGTAAGCGAGCGTAATCCCTTCCAGTTTGCCCCGTTTTTCTTTCACGGTGAACAGATCGGCCAAGGCCTGGCAGGGATGGCTGTCATCTGAGAGCCCGTTGATCACGGGGATCGCGCTGTATTTCGCCATCTCCTCCACGTCCGAGTGCTGGAACGTGCGGGCCACGATGCCGTCGAGGTACCGGGAAAGGACCCGGGCCACATCCTTCGGCGCCTCGCGCTTTCCCTGCTGCAGCTCGACCGGGCCCACGTACAAGCTTTGGCCGCCGAGCTGAGCCATACCGACTTCGAACGAGACGCGGGTTCGGACCGACGGTTTTTGGAACAGCAGGCCCAGCACCTTGCCGGCCAGCGGCCGGGCGCGGGAGATCCGCTCTTTCTTGAGCCGGGCGGTGGTTTCAAAAAGTTCTTTGATCTGCGAGCTGGTGAGGTCCCGGACGGTGACCAGATGGAGCGGTTTCATGATTTTCCCTCCGCGTCGGCCAGTGCCTGGTCCAGCAGTTGGATTCCCTGCTCCAGTTCGGACCGGCGGACGTTGATGGCCGGGTAGAGCCGGAGGGTTTTTTCCTGCGTGCAGTTGATGAACAGCCGCCGCCGGAGAGCCGCCTGCACCACCGGAAGGCCGGGCCGGTCCAGCTGGATGCCCAGCATCAGCCCGAGTCCCCGAATCTCCCGGATCATCGGATGCTTTTTCTTGAGCTGCTGCAGTCGTTTCATCAGATAGGCCCCCTGGGTCCGGACATTGGCGATCAGTTTTTCTTTTCGGATCGTTTCCAGTGTTGTGAGGCAGGCCGCCGTGACCAGCGGATTGCCGCCGAACGTGGTGGCGTGCTGTGCTTTCTCCCAGAGGTCGGACACCCTCGGCCCCGCGATCAGGATTCCGATCGGCAGGCCGCCGGCGGCCGGCTTGGCCAGCAGCAGGATGTCGGGGATCACCTTGTACCGCTGGAAACAGTACAGCGTGCCGGTCCGGCCCATCGTGGAGATCTCATCGAAGATCAGCAAGAGGTTCCGGTCGTCGCACAGCTTGCGCAGGCCCTCGACATAGGCCTGAGACGCTACGTGGATGCCGCCCTCCCCCTGCACCAGCTCGATCATGACGGCCGCGGTTTCCGGCCGCAGCGCCCGCTCCACCGCTTTCAAGTTATTGAATGGGATGTGCCGGAAACCCGGGAGGATCGGCTCAAACCCCTTCTGATGTTTCGGCTGGCCGGTGGCGGCCATCGCACCCATCGTCCGGCCGTGAAACGACCCTTCGGCGGTCAGGATCTCCCACCGCTGGGGGTTGCCGAACTTCCGGACCAGCTTGATCGCCGCCTCCACCGACTCGGCGCCGCTGTTGGAGTAGAAGCATTTGCCGGGGAAGCTGCTCTTGATCAGCGCTTCGGAAAGCCGGGCCTGCGGCTCGTGATAAAAGGTGTTGGGCACATGGATCAGCTTCCCCACTTGCTCCCGGACCGCCCGGACCACGGCCGGGTGGCAATGGCCCAGCGCGTTGGTGCCCCAGCCGGGAAACAGGTCGAGATACCGTTTCCCTTCCGCGTCCCAGACCCACGACCCTTTGGCCCGGGCGACGGCGATTCCCAGCCGGTTGTATACCGGGATCGCGTAGCGGTCGTATAATTTGGCGATTTGAGAGGTTTTCATTTCACGATCTCCGTTCCGATTCCTCGGTCGGTGAAGATTTCCAGCAGCAGCCCGTGCGGAACCGACACGTCAATCATGTGGGTCTTCCGCACGCCGCCCAGCAAAGCGCCGATGCAGGCCTTGGTCTTCGGGATCATGCCGCCGGAGATGGTCCCTTTCTGAATCAGCTGCCGGGCCTGCCGGACCGTGACGGTGGGCAGAAGCGTCGAGGGGCTGCCCTGCCGCGTCATGATGCCCGGAACGTCGGTGACCAGAACGAATTTTTCCGCTTTCAGCGCGGCGGCCAGTGCCGACGCGGTTTCGTCGGCGTTGACGTTGTACGGCTGCTGGTCCCAGCCGGCCCCGACCGGGATCACGACCGGAATCACGCCGAGCGCCAGCAGGCGCTGGACCGGGCCGGTGTTGACGCCGGTTACCATTCCGACAAATCCAAGATCTTCTCCGGTAATGGTGTATTTTTCCGCCCGGATGAGTCCCCCGTCCCATCCGGCCAATCCGTGGGTCCGGGCGCCCAGCGACCGGAGCTCGGCCACCAGCTTCCGGTTGACGCCGGAAAGGGCTTTCATCACCATTTTCAGCGTAGCGGCATCGGTGACTCTCAGCCCTTGTACGAACCGCGGCGGCTTGCCTTTCCTGGACATCTGTTTCGAGATCTCCGGCCCGCCGCCGTGGACCAGGACCGGCCGGATCCCGGCGACGCTGAAAAAGACGATGTCCTGGAGAATGGCCCGGCGTTTCGCCGGGTCGGCCAGCGCCGAGCCGCCGTATTTGATGACAAAGGTTTTTCCCCGGAACGCCTGAAGGTACGGCAGCGCCTCGAGCAGCACGTCCGCCTTCCGGATGGGGGTGGCCAGTTTTTTATGTGGTGTATTTGGCATTGATCCGGATATACCCTTCAGTCAGGTCGGTGCTTAAGCAGTGCGCCTGGTGCCGGCCGGCCCCGAGGTCCACGCCGATCTGCACCTCAGGCCGGTCCACCTCTTCCAGCAATTTTTTATGCGGCACCCGCGCCGGTTCGTTATTCCGAAAAACGACGGTCTTGCCCAGGCGCAGCGTCAGCCGGTCCGGCCGCAGTGGGACGCCGCTCGCACCCACCGCGGCGGCGATCCGGCCCCAGTTGGGATCCCGGCCGGCCACCATCGTTTTCACCAGCAACGAGTTGCCGATCTGATGGGCCACCCGTTGGGCCTGCCCGCTGGAAGCGGCGCCGGTGACCTGGACCGTGAACAGGCGGGTCACCCCTTCTCCGTCCCGGGCGATCTCATGGGCCAGATGCCGGCAGATCCGCTCGACGGCGCCGGAGAAATCCCGGAACGCCGCGGTGCCCGGCCGGATCGTGACGCCCGAGGCGCCGTTGGCCATCAGCAGGACCATGTCGTTGGTGGACATCTCGCCGTCGACCGTGATGCTGTTGAACGTTTGAGGAACGAATTTTTTCAATAACTGGTTCAAGACCGGAACGCCGACCCGGGCGTCAGTGGTGAGGAACGCCAGCATCGTGGCCATGTTCGGCGCAATCATGCCGGACCCTTTGGCGATGCCGCCGACCGTGACGGGTATCCCGCCGACCTTGAACCGAAGCGCGAACTCTTTGGCCCGGCTGTCGGTGGTCAGGATCGCTTCGGCGGCGGAGAGGGAGCCGGTGCGGCTGAGCGTTTTGGCGGCCTCGGGGATTCCCAGCCGCAGACTGGGCATGGACAGCGGTTTACCGATCACGCCGGTCGACGCGGTGAAAACCTGCTCCGCCGGGACTCGGGCCGCTTCCGCCGCGAGCCGGGCCATCGCGTCATTGTCCCGCGCGCCCTGCCGGCCGGTGCAGCAGTTGGCATTGCCGCTGTTGGCCACGATCGCCCGGGCCATCCCTTTTTTCAGAAGCCGCTGCGCTCGCAGAACGCAGGGGGCTTTCATCGCGTTGACGGTCAGGGAACCGGCGATGGAGGCCGGCCGATCCGAAACGATGAGTGCCAGATCCTTGCCCCGCCGTTTGATGCCGCAGGAAACGCCGGAGGCAATGAATCCTTGAGGAGCGGTAACTCCCCCTCGAACGAGGTCCATGATCAGCGGCCCGCTTCGGAAAGGAGGCCGGTGGTTTCGGCCGAGCCGCAGAGCAGGTTCATGTTCTGCACCGCCTGACCGGCCGCTCCCTTGCCCAGGTTGTCGATGGCGGAAAGGATCACCAGCTGGTTGGAGACCGGATCCAGCCGCAGGTTGATATCGCAGAAATTGGTGCCGGTCACCGCCTTGGTCTGCGGCCAGACCCCTTCGGGCAGGATCCGGATGAACGGCTCGTTCTGATAGCGCTGGATCAAGAGGGACCGGAGCTTTTTCTCCGGGACCCGGCGCGTGAGCGGCGCATAGATCGTGGCGTGAATCCCCCGGTCCATCGGGACGAGATGCGGCACGAAAAGGAGCCGGACGTTTTTCCGGCCGACCCGCCGGAGCTCCTGCTCCATTTCGGGAACGTGCTGGTGGCCGCCCACTTTGTACGCCCGCAGGTTTTCGTTGAGCTCTGAGAAAAGGGTTTCCTCTTTGGCCGACCGGCCGGCTCCGGTGATTCCGGATTTAGCGTCGATCACGGTCCCCACCGGTTTCAGCAGTCCGGCCTCGGCCAGCGGGCTCAGCGCCAGCAGCGCGGCGGTCGGATAACAGCCGGGATTGGCTACCCACCGGACTTTTTGAATCCGTTCCCGGTTCAGCTCTGGCAGGCCGTAGGCGGCTTCCCGCAGAAGCGCCGGTTTCCGGTGCGGCATTCCATAGGCCTTCGCGAAAACGCCAGCGGAAGAAAGCCGGAAGTCCCCGCTCAAGTCAACGATCTTCTGCCCTTCTTTTCGAAGCAACTGAGGGGCCAGCTCCATGGCGACGCCGGGCGGCAGGGCCAGAAACAGAAGATCGGTCCGGTCCAGCGCTTCTTTCACCCGGAACGGATGGATTTCCAGCTCTTCGTTCGCGAACGCGGGAAGCCGCTCTCCCAGCGGCGTCGATTCCTGAAGGCGCCGGCTGGCCAGATAAGAGACGCAGACGTGCGGGTGCGCCAGCAGCAGGCGCAGCAGCTCCTGCCCCGCGTACCCGGTCACTCCCACGATACCGACGGAAAGTTTCATAGGTCGTTCAGTGTCCTTCCAAATGAAATCGACCTATCCCGAAGGATAGGTCGTCTCGTGGATCCAAGCTCTGGGACGGTTGTCCCTACCGCTTGGTCCACTGGAACCGCTTACGGGCTCCCTTTTGTCCGTATTTCTTCCGTTCTTTGGCCCGCGGATCCCGCGTCAGCATGCCGGATTTCCGCAGCGAAGGCCGCAGCGTCTGGTCCGCTTCGCAGAGCGCCCGCGCCAGTCCATGCCGGATCGCTCCGGCCTGGCCGGTCAGGCCGCCTCCGACCACCCGCGCGACACAGTCGAACTTTTGAAGCGTTTGAGTGAGGACCAGGGGTTCCCGAATCACTGTCTGAAGGGTCATCCGGGGAAAGTAATTCTCCACCGGCCGGCCGTTGACCGTGATCAGTCCCTTGCCGGGTCGGAGGAAAACCTTGGCGATGGCTTCTTTTCGTCTTCCTGTTCCGGTCATGTCTTCTCCGTCTCCGCTTCTAATTGGGCTTCATGAGGATGTTTTGGACCCGCGTAAACCCGGAGCCGCCGGCCCACCTGCCGGCCCATGGGGTTCTTCGGCAGCATTCCGATGACGGCCCGATGGACCACCTCGGTCGGCCGCCGGTCCAACAGCCGCCGCGCCGTTTCTTCCTTGAGCCCGCCCGGATAACCGGAATATCGCTTGTAGGTTTTGGTGTCCAGTTTGTTGCCGGTCAGCCGGATCTTTTCCGCGTTGATGACCACCACGCCGTCCCCGCAGTCGATGTGAGGCGTGAAGATCACCTTGTGCTTGCCCCGGAGCAGATGGGCGACCCGGACCGCGAGGCGGCCCAGGACCTGCCCTTCGGCATCCAGGACGTGCCACTTTCGGGAGACTTCTCCCCGTTTGGCTGTGTAAGTTCGAGTGGTGATCATTTTTAAGGTTCCGTGAAAACCCTTATTTTAGCATGGGAATTCAGAAAGGCAAGCGCGTTAAGAGGCCGGAAGCTGGAACTCCATGGGGGCCCAGTTGTTTCCTTTAAGCACTTCCACCCGGATCTGGACGTCCTTCCCCGCGGTCGACGCCGGCAGAGTGGTTTCCAGCGTAAGTCCATCCGCCGAGGGCATGAAGAAACCGGTCAGCGGCGCGGGGCTGTCCGGATTCAGGATCCACCGCCCCTGCAGTCCCGGCGCCTCCATGGGGATGTTGTGGTGATCGTTGACGTAGAGCGAGAGGCGTTGATCTTTGCGCAGCAGCTCATAATGGTAGATGTCGTTGGCGTCCCCGAAATAGCCGCCGTGCCGGGGGCCGTGCGCCGCGGTGGCTTCAAACGCCGCGGAAAGGGCGAAATCGGTTCCCATCGCGGCGAAGAATCCCAGCAGCAGACCGACCGAGATCACCGCCTCCCCTTTCTGAACCAGCCGGCCCAGGTGAAGGAGTTCTCCGACAATGTAGAGGATGGTGCCGGCCGCCAGTGAGAGACAGAAGATCTCCAGCGGTTTGTTGACCCACCAGCTTCCGATGGCCGCGCCCACAAAGGTGGGCCCTCCGGCGATCAGGCCGCACAGGCCCAGGAATCCCCAACTGGCCTTGTGGCCGGACAAGGGCGCGGCGATGCCGAACCCTTCGGTGGCGTTGTGCAGAGCGAAGCCGACCGCCAGCAGCCAGGCCAGCTGGATCGCGCCGGCCGAATATCCCTGGCCGATGGCCAGTCCTTCGCTTAAGTTATGGAGCCCGAGGCCGATGGCGATCATGAGCGCCAGCTGTTTGGCCCGCTTGGCCGGGGCGGTTTCTTCTTTGGCCGCGCCGATGAACCGCCGCTCGAACCAGACCAGGCCGAGAAGTCCCAGCGAAAATCCGAGCACGAAGAGGCCCCCGTACTGAATCGCCTGCTGGGCTCCGGTCCCCGCCACGACGGCCCCCTCCACCAGCTCTTCGATTTCCTCGATCAGATGGCCGGTGATTTCGACCAGCAGAAAAATCAGGATGCCGGTCGACAGCGCGTTGAGGAACGCCTTGAGAGTGGACGAAACTTTTGTCAGCTTCGCGACCGGCAGGCCCAGAATGATGGTCCCGCCCGCGAAAAGCCCCAAAAACCAAGGTTGACCGAGAAGAGAACCGATCATTAGAATTCGATCTCCACAATGCTTTTCAGTTGAATGTCATCGGTTGCCCGCGTCAATCCGAACGCCGGCCCGAACAGGATGCGGCTGTGGGTTGAGGGGCTGAACGCGACGACCGGCATCAGCTGGAACTCGTGACCCTTGCGATGAACGCCAAACTCTCCCTGATCGCCCAGGTTTTCTTTTACTTCCAGCCCCAGCCGGAGCTTGGGGTTCATCAGACGGCTGATTCCGGCTGTGTATTCCCACTGCAGGTCTTCATGCTCGTTGATTTTTCGCTCGGTGATCAGGTTGCCGACGATGTTCCAAGGGCCGAAATCCCGGCTCAGGATCAGCTTCCCTTCGATCTCATCGCTTCGGGCATCCCGCGAGCCGTTGGGGTTTTTATACTCAGCATAAAGGGCCACGTCCACCGGCAATTGGCCGCTCTCCAGAAAACGGTATTTGGTTTCGATCTTGAACGCGTCCCGCTCCCAGTCATTTGTTCGGTCCCAGGTGTAGACCTCGTAATAGGCCAGCTGAAAATGAGAGGTGATCCCGTATTCCAGCTCTACCTGATGTTTGGAATTGTAAGTGTTGTCGTTATCGGCTTCCGGCATGTTGAGGTCGTTGTACAGCTCCACCTCGAACTCCCCCTTGCGGGTGGTGTAGTAACCCTGATTGAAGATGGTGTCTCTTTGATGCGCGTCGGCGCTTGCCTGCATTAAGAACAATGAAGCGCCCACGAACAATACGAAGGATGCGACGGTCTTTTTCATTTCATGTTTCCTTAAAAAGGCGTTCCGCCCGGGTGACGGGTGGGTCAGCTCTGGGTTTCGATTTCAGGGCTTCCGGTGTTTCCGGATGGCCCGCCGTGGTTGTCTTGAGGGATACGGATCCGCTCCATCCGTTCGATGCGAACCAGCTTCCCTTCATGAACGACCAGTTGGATGGTGCCGAAGCGCAATCCTTTCAACGCGTCCTGGATGGCGCCGAAAAAGGTTGTGTCTGTCATTGTCTGCTTCCCCGGAGACATTGATGTCCCAGATAGCCGCAGTCGCACACGGTGCATTTGGCGTCCCAATTCGTTCCGGCCGGCATGATGCAGTTGCAGTGCTTGCAGACCTGCGCCGAGGCCACCTGCATGGGTTTGGGCTGGGCGCAGACGGTGCTGGTAAAGCCGCGTGGATGGGCCGCGCAGCCGGTTAAAAACAATGAGGAGAGAAGCGCGAATGCCGGTCGATTCATCGGGAGCGAGGATGGCGCCGGCAGCCGGGGCAGCGGCCGAAGATCTCATGCCGGTGCCACAGCGCTTCAAACCCGTGTTTCCGGATCGCTTCGTCCTGGAAATGTTCCATGCGGGGGCTCTGGAACTCGGTGATTCCCCCGCACTCCACGCAGATCATGTGATCGTGATGAGGGCGGTCCGCCTTCAGCTCGAATTTGGATCGGCCCTGACCCGAAGCCACTTCCGCCACCAGGCCGCACTCCTGCAGCAGTTTGACGGTCCGGAAGACGGTGGCTCGCCCGAGCGAAGGGTCTTTTTTCTTGAGCTGGTCGAAGATCTGCTCGACATCCATGTGGCGCTGGGCGGAGAGAAGGCACTGCAGGATCTTTTCCCGCTGGCGGGTGAGGTTCAGTCCCTGCCGGCGCAGGTGTTCCTCAAAGGCGCGCACGACGCCGGCCTGCCAGCGTCGGTGCTGCTGCGGCTGCTTCGTGTTTTTGGGGAAAAGGATGACTTCGGCTTGATGGGTCATAGTTGATATTGAGAACGAGTCTCATTTTCTACACCGAGGTCGTTTTTGTCAAGTCCTAAATTCGGCTGGGGTCCGGAGGTCATCCCTCGCGCCCTGCGGCAGGGCCGAGGTTCGCAGGACAGCTCGGCCGCCCCACCGCGGCGGCCGGCCTCAACGCTCGACCTCGCTCGTCCGCCACTAAACCCTTGGCGGACACCGTGGCCGCTCGGTCTGCGCGATGCCTGCTCCACCTCGGCCCCGCCCGGGCGCTTGGAGATGCCGGGCTCCGCGACGGGGTGGCCGGACCGGGCACGTCGCGAGGTCAGAGGCGGGCATGGATCCCGCTTCCTTCAGGGGTTTGTTAGATAGGCGGGAGAGCCTCGACCGAGCGCCGAGCGTAGATCCGCCTCGCAGGGGCGGATCAAGCGGTGCTCCGGCCGGCTACCCCGGAGCAGGAGACGGCATGAGGTGCCCCGGACCGGCGAGGTGTGGCGGTTTAGTAGGAGACCCTCATCAGGCAGAGGCCCTTGGCGGGAGCGGAGGGAGCGACCGCAGGGGCCGGTTTTCCTTTTCCGATGTGGATCAGGTAACCGGTAATGCGGCGGGCCATGTGATAGAGGAAGCCGTTGGCCCGGAAATCCAGCGTGACCAGCGGACCTTTCCGGCTGATTTTCAGCCGCAGCGTCCTGACGGTGGAACGGACGGGTTTGCTTCCAGATGAGACAAATTTTTTAAAATCATGGCGGCCGGTCAACGAGCGAGCCGCCCGGCGCATCCTGCCCAAGTCCAGACGATCCGAGATGTAATGCATCCGTTCCCTGCCGGCGAGGGGTCGGACCGGGCTGTTCCATACCTGGTACCGGTACCATTTGGATTGGGCCGAGTAGCGGGCGTGGAAACCGGCCGGGGCGGTCTGCACCGAACGAACGACGATCTCTTCCGGGAGAATGGCGTTGAGCGCTTTCCGGATTCCGTTCACCGAAAGGCGGCAAATGACGTTTGCGTGGGCCACCTGCCCCATCGCGTGCACGCCGCTGTCGGTCCGGCCTGCCCCCGTCACGCTTACTTTCTTTCCGGTCAGCTGTTTAAGGGCTGCTTCCAGGGTTTCCTGTACGGACCGCCCGTTTTTCTGGCTTTGCCAGCCCACAAAACGGGTCCCGTCGTAGGAAAGAGTCAGCTTCAGGAGGCGGGGGGTCATGGAAGGGTTTTGCCGGAGAGCTTCAGCCGTGAATCAGCAGTTCGGCAATCTGGACGGCGTTGAGTGCGGCTCCCTTTCTCAGGTTGTCGGAAACGACCCAGCAGGCGAACGCGTTCTTAAGCACGGGGTCGGCCCGAAGGCGCCCGACAAAAACCTCGTCCCGATTGGAGGCGCCGGTCGGCATGGGGTAATCGGGTTCTTCCACGAGCGCCACACCCGGGCTCTCGCTCCAGATCTTCCGGATTTCAGCCGGCGTGGCCGGTTTCTCCGTTTCGAAGTAGATCGATTCGGAATGGGCGTTGAACACGGGAACCCTCACCGCGGTGGGATTGATGGCGATTTGGTCATCGTGCATGATCTTGTGGGTTTCTTTCACCAGCTTCCACTCTTCGCTGGTGTAGCCCATCTCCTGGAACGGGCCGATCTGCGGAAAGACATTGAAGCTCAGGCGCTGAGGCAGAGCGTCCGGTTTCGGAAGAGGCCGGTTCTCAAGATGGGCGGAGCTTTCCGACCGCAGTGCATCGGCGGCGCGGTTGCCGGCTCCGGAAGCGGCTTGATAGGTGGAGACGATCACCCGCCGAATGCGGAACTTCCGGTGGATCGGAGCCAGCGCCACCACCATCTGGATCGTGGAGCAGTTGGGGTTGGCGATCAGCCCCTGATGGTTTTTGAGGTCTTCGGGATTGACTTCAGGAACGACCAGCGGGACTTTGGGATCCATGCGGAAGTCGGCGCCGTTGTCGATGCAGACGGCTCCCTGGCGGATCGCTTCGGCCGCGAAGGTGACCGCAGCCCCCTTCTCTCCTTCGGTTCCGGCAAACAGGACGATCTCCTGCCCCTTGAAGGCCTCGGCCGAAACGGTCCGGACATCGTATTTCCGTCCATCCAATTCCAGCGAGCGATTGGAGCGGGCGAGCACGGTCAGCTTTTGGATGGGGAACCGGCGATGGTGGAGGACCTTCAGGATCTCCACCCCCACGGCCCCGACGCCGACCACGCAAACGTTATAAGCGGATTTCTTCGGAATCATTTAGCCCAGCGCCTGGACGACCAGGTCCCCGACTTCGCTGGTGGAGTAGCCCATCTTGCCGGCGGCCAGACTCTTCAGCTTGGTGCCGGTGACCTGCTTGACGGCCGATTCCACCAACTGCGCGGCGCCCTCCTCGCCGATATGGTCCAGCAGCATCGCCAGCGCGCCGATGGCGGCAAGAGGATTGATCACTCCCTTGCCCGCGTATTTGGGCGCGGAGCCGCCGATGGGCTCGAACATCGAGACGCCCTTCGGATTCAGGTTTCCGCCGGCGGCGATGCCTAAGCCCCCCTGGATCATGGCCCCGAGGTCGGTGATGATGTCCCCGAACAGGTTGTTGGTCACGATGACGTCGAACACCTCGGGCGATTTCACCATCCACATCACCAGCGCGTCCACGTGGGAATAATCCTGGGTCACTTCGGGATATTCTCTGCCCACTTCCTCAAACGCGCGCGCCCACAGATCGTGCGCGTAGGTGAGCACGTTGGTTTTGGCGCAAAGAGTGAGTTTTTTCTTTTCACTGTCTCGTTTCTTCGTCAGCTCGTAGGCGTAGCGAATACAGCGCTCCACCCCCTTGCGGGTGTTCAGGTCCACCTGGAGGGCCACCTCGTCCGGTGTGCCCCGCTTGAAGGTGCCGCCGATGCCGGCGTACATCCCTTCGGTATTCTCGCGGACGACCACGAAATTGATCTGCTCGGGGCCCTTGTCCTTGAGCGGCGTCCAGACGCCCGGATAAAGCGTGACCGGGCGCAGGTTGATGTACTGATCCAGCTCGAACCGGATCCGCAGAAGGATTCCTTTTTCAAGAATGCCGGGTTTGACGCCGGGATGGCCGATCGCGCCGAGGTAAATGGCGTTGGCTGTTTTGAGCTCCTGGATGACCGAGTCCGGCAGGGCTTCCTGGGTCCGGAGGTACCGCTCTCCGCCCAGATCATAGTGAACCAGTTCCACGTCGAACCCGGATTTCTCCGAAACCGCGGAAAGGACTTTGAGACCTTCCTGGATGACCTCGGGGCCGGTTCCATCCCCCGGAATGACCGCAATGCGATAAGAACGAGCCATGTGAGCGTTATCCCCCTATCTTTCCTGTTTCAGGACTTGAAGCCGTGGCGTATTCCTTCCGCGGGATCCGGCCCGCTTCAAAGGCCAGCCGGCCCGCCTCCACCGCCAGGCCCATCGCCCGGGCCATCCGGACCGGGTCTTTAGCGCCGGCGACGGCGGTGTTCATGAGAACTCCATCCACTCCCAATTCCATCGCGATGGCCGCGTCCGAGGCGGTTCCTACGCCGGCATCCACAATGACCGGCACTTTCACCGTTTCGAGGATGAAGCGGATATTGAGCGTGTTTAAAATGCCCTGTCCCGAACCGATCGGCGCCGCCAGCGGCATCACGCAGGCCGCTCCGGCGTCCGCCAGCCGTTTTGCCATGATGGGGTCGTCGTTGGTGTAGGGCATCACGACGAATCCTTCCTTGACCAGCGTTTCCGTCGCCTGCAGCAGCGCTGTGGTATCGGGCAGCAGCGTTTTAGGGTCTCCCAATACTTCCAATTTGATCAGGTCGGAAAATCCGGCAGCCCTGGACAGACGGGCGACCCGGATCGCCTCTTCGGCGGTATAACATCCGGCTGTGTTGGGCAGGATCTTGTATTTTTGGGTATCCAGATGGCCCAACACCGGATCTCCGGACCGGTTTTTCAGATCCACCCGGCGGATCGCGACCGTCACCATGCCGGTCCCGGATGCTTCCAGTGCCTGCTCCATGATTTCCGGAGACGGATATTTGCCGGTGCCGAGGATCAGCCGAGAATGCAGCGTATAAGGTCCAATTCGAAGGGTGTCTTCCATAGAGATTTGATTATACATCATGCCGGTTTCCGGAGAGATCGGTTGAGTCCGTACCAGCCGCAGCAGCGCAGCCAGAGGCCCAGCGAGGACCGGGTGGATTCGTGCATCGTGATGCGCCGCAGCGCCCAGCGGTCGGCGGGAAACCGGCGAAACCCGCGATTGGTCGTGCAGGCGGTGCGATATCCGACGCGGCCGGCGATCCGGGCGATCTCTTCGGTGAAACCGCCGGCCGGATAGCTCAGATGGTCGGCGGGAATCCCCTGCTCCTTCAGCAGCTGCCGGGAGACGGTCAGGGATTCCTCGGCTTGGGGCCCCGGCAGAGACGGCAGATAATCGTGCGCCAGCGTGTGGCTTCCGAACGTGATGCCCCCGGCCCGCATCTCGCGGATTTGAGGCCAGCTCAGGAAGCCCGGTTTTCCGATGTTGCCCGTGATCAGGAAGATGACGGCGGGAATCCGGCGGCGCGTGAGGATGGGAAACGCGTGCGTGTAATTGTCTTCGGTCCCGTCGTCAAACGTGACTACCACGCCGCGCCGGGGCGGCGGCTCCCCTTTTTCCAGCGCTTCGGCCAGCCGGTCCAGAGAGATCGGCTGCCACCGCTGTGCCAGCAGCTGCATCTGCCGTTCGAATGTCTCCGGCCGCAGCGTGGGTGTTTTTGAAGAGCCGTCCGGATGCACCCGATGATAAGCCAAAATGGGTGGATAGAACCACAGCGGTTGTCTCATCGTTTCCTGCCGCAGACGAGCAGGTAGCGGCCGTCGCCGCTGTCGTCCGGGGCGGAGATCTCTTCCTGGAACAGCCGGTCCCGTTGTTCTTCAGGGATCTTGATCGGGTTGAGGGTCCGGGAGAGAGACCAAATCGGGGTGATTTTGAGCACCTGGATGCCGGACTCCGCGTAGATCCGGCGCAGGTCATCCCGTTTTTGCCAATTGTAATAGGAGCCGCACACAGGGCCCTCCCCGGCGCCGGAAATCAAAGTCCGGACCGCCTCTTGATCCTGCCGTTCGGTGGCCTCCGCCAGGTAGAAGGCCGGCGGCCGGTGGGAGATGAAACAGAGCCCGCCGGGTTTCAGCAGGCGGATCAGCCCCCGCAGCAGTTCCCGCCAATTGTTACGCAGGTACAGCACTTCGGTGCAGACCACCGCGTCAAAACTTCCGGCCGGCTGCTTCGGCATCCAGGATCCCATGTCGGCCCGGACCAGCCGCAGCTTGACGCCGGCTTGTTTCGCGTGATGCCGCGCCTTATGGACCGCCAGCAAGGAGGTGTCTACGCCGGTCACCCGATGCCCGTCCCCTGCCAGCGGGATCGCCAATCGCCCGGTCTGGCAGCCGGCGTCCAGAAGATTTAGAGGATGAACGGCTATAGTCTGGCGGATGTGATGCAGGTAGAGACGCGCGAAAAACCGTTCCCCCTCATTCAGGAACATGTCGTAATAGCCCGGCTCGTCCATCAGGACCGCGCGGCGGATCTTGCGCGCGATTTTATAAAGCGGGGCGGGTTTCGGCATCAACGGGAAGAATTTCTTGAGCGGTCCGCTCTATTTTCAGGTAAGGAATCAGCGGCAGGCACAAGAATGTGGTGATTCCGGAAATGATTACGAGCCCCTGATAGCCGATCCAGCCGTACAGCTTGCCTCCGGCCAGGCCCGACAAGAACATGCCGAAGTTCAGCACCGAGGTTATCAGCGCAAACGTGGTGGCTTCCTGGCCCTTCGGGCAGATTCGGGCGGAGAAATCCATTACGATGAGCTGGATCGCCATGCTGAAGATTCCGAACAGGATCGCGTAGACCATGACGCTGACGGCGGTCAGGTAAAGATACGCGAACGTGGAGATGCCGCTGACCACCACGCTGATCATCAGCCATTTTTTGATGTCCAGTGTCCGGCTCGTCTTCCAGTACCAGACCGCGCCCAAGATGGAGCATGCGGAACCCAGCGTGCTGATCAGTCCCATCGCGAACTTGGAGAAGTGCAAGTCATCCCGCATCTTGACCAAGACTGGGACGCCGAACGATGGAGAAAACCAGAACAAGAACAAAAACAGCATCGACAGCAGAAGGCGCTTGTTTTTCAGAACTTCCTTCATCGAGACCGAAGCTTCCCTGCGGGAAGCGGGCGGTTCCTTGTAAAAAAGCGCCAGGCCGGCGACCATTGCCGGCACCAAGGCCACCAACTTAAAGCTCAAGTGGTAATCAAAATGCTCGGCGATCCAGCCGCCGGCTACCCCGGTGATCACGGTGGCGAACGTCAGCGATCCCCACTGGATCGACTGGATCTTGCCGGTGATCCCGTGTCGCCGGCCCTCCTCCACCATGATTCCGTCCACCGCGACGTCTTTCATCGCGCCTCCCATGGCGTCCAACACCAGCAGCGCGTAGAGCGCCAAAAGCGGCAAGGCCGGGACGATCCCGATGAAAAGCGCGGTGCAAACCCCCAGCAGGCCGCTTAAGATCATGTACGATTTCCGGCGGTATCCGCCCAGCGGATAGGTATCGGAAAGCCACCCATAGAGCGGTTTGATGATCCAAGGGATCGTGATCAGCGAGGTGAGATACTGAATGCTGGAGGTGGAAAGGTGCAGTGTTTCCTTGAGATAGAAAAAAAGCGGCTGGCTGGTCAGAGATCCGATGCCCTGGTTGAAATAAACCAAGGCCGACATCGCATAGATGAGAAGAAGGTTTTTTTGATTTATGGCTGCGGAGCCGGCTTCTGCTCGGCTGGAGCGGGTTCCTGAACAGGTGCCGTGGGAGCCGGGTTGCCCCGGACGTTCTCCATCAGGGACCGCCCGCTGCGCGCGGACAGAAAGGCCAGCGTCAGCGAAGTGCACATGAAAACAATCGCGCAGAAGGTCGTGGCCCGCGTCAGATAGGCGGCACCGCGCGTTCCGAACATGGATTGGGTGGCCCCGCCGAACGTATCGGCGACTCCGCCGCCGCGGCCCGCTTGAAGCAGGATCACGGCGATCAGAACCATGCAAACCAGGATGTGGATAGCCAGGATTAGTGAGTAGAGCATCCTTGCTCCTTTGCTTGTGCGGTGGATTCGACGATCGAGGCGAATGATTTGGCGTCGAGACTTGCACCCCCCACGAGGGCGCCATCGACGTCCGTTTCCGACATCAGTTCCTGGGCATTGTCCGGCTTGACCGACCCGCCGTACTGGATCCGGATGGAGTCGGCGGTGGGTCCGTCAAACCGTGTTCTCAGCCAGTTCCGGATCGACGCATGCACCTGCTGTGCCTGGGCCGGCGTGGCGTTTAGGCCGGTGCCGATGGCCCAAACCGGCTCATAAGCGATCACGAGCCGCGCCGCGGCGGTCTTGGCGTCCATCCCGTCCAGCCCGCCTTTTAATTGCGTTTCGATCACTTCCCAGGTTTTATCGGCCTGGCGCTGCTGAAGCGTTTCTCCGACGCAAAGAATGGCGTTGAGACCGGCGGCCAGCGCGGCCTTCACCTTCTTCTGGATCACGGCGTCCGATTCGGAGAAATGCTGGCGGCGCTCGGAATGGCCGACGATGGCCCATCGGCACCCGAAATCCTTGAGCATGAGGCCGGAGACCTCGCCGGTGAAGGCGCCCTGTGCTTCCCAATGGATGTTCTGAGCGCCCAACTCCACCGCGCTTCCCTTCAGCAGCTCGCTCACGCGCGCGAGCGCGGTGAATGGCGGGCAGACGACGACCTGAACGTGGCCGGCCGAGTTTTTCAACAGGGGGAGCAGGCCGCTCACGAGAGAGGCCGCCTGATCCAGTGTGCCGTTCATTTTCCAGTTGGCGGCGACGATCGGTTTGCGCTTCATTTCTTTTGCAGTGCCGCGACGCCCGGGAGGGTGCGCCCTTCCAAGAACTCGAGAGATGCGCCGCCGCCGGTCGAGACGTGCGTCATTTTTTCCGCCACGCCGAATTTTACCACCGCGGCCGCGGTGTCTCCGCCGCCGACGACGGTCGTCGCCTTCAGCCCGGCCACCACCTGCGCGATCGCTTTCGTGCCGTCGGCGAACCGGTCCATCTCAAAAACGCCCAGCGGCCCGTTCCACAGCACGGTCTTGGCGTCCTTCAAGGTCTTGGAAAACAGCTCAATGGTCCTGGGGCCGATGTCCATTCCCTCCCACCCGTCGGGAACGCCCGGCTTCTCCGTCACTTTGCGCTGAGCGTTCGGGTCGAATTTGTCGGCGATCACGTGATCCAGCGGAAGCAGCAGCTGGATTCCCTTCTGCCGGACTTTGGCCAGCACATTCTTCGCGGTGGTGAAATGATCTTTTTCCACCGGGGAGTTGCCGATGCCGATTCCCTGCGCGGCAAAAAAGGTGTACTGCATGCCGCCGCCGATAAGGATGCCGTCGACCTTGTCGATGAGCCGGTCGATCAGCTTGATCTTGTCCGAGACCTTGGCTCCTCCCAGGATCAGCCAGTACGGCCGGGCCGGATGGCTGACCACGGCTCCGAGCGCCTCCAGCTCTTTCTGCAGCAGGAAGCCGGCGGCCGCCGGAAGAAGCTCCGCGACGCCGGCGGTGGAGGCGTGCGCGCGGTGAGCGGTGCCGAACGCGTCGTTCACGTAGAGGTCGCCCAGCTTCGCCAGCGATTTTGAAAAGGCGGGATCGTTCTTCTCTTCTTCCGGATGGAACCGAAGGTTTTCCAGGAGAAGAATCTCGCCGGGTTTAAGCTGGCTCGCCGCCGCTTCCACTTCCGGGCCCACGCAGTCGGGGACCGTGCGCACCGGTTTTCCGATCAGGCGGCTCAATGCCTCCGCGACCGGCTTCATCCGCAGCTCTTCCTTTACCTGCCCGTCCGGGCGGCCCAGATGGCTCATCAGGATCAGCCGGGCGCCCTTTTCCAGCGCGTACCGGATCGTTGGAAGAGAGGCCTCGATCCGAGTGACGTCGGTGACCTTCCCCTGTTTTAACGGAACGTTGAAATCGACGCGGATGAGGACCCGTTTCCCGGAGAGATCCAGGTCGCGGAGGGTGCGGAAAGAAGCCACGGCGGTCTCAGGCATTATTTCTTGTTGGCGATGAACTCGATCAGGTCGACGACGCGGTTGGAATAGCCCCATTCGTTGTCGTACCAGCCGAATACCTTGACGAGGTTGCCGTCGGTCACCTTGGTCAGCGGCGCGTCGAAGATGCAGGATTTCGGGTTTCCGTTGAAATCCTTGGAGACCAGCTCCTCGGTGGAATACTGCAGGTATTTGCCCAGCGGGCCGGCCGCGGCTTTTTTGAAGGCCTCGTTGATTTCCTCGACCGTGGTCTTCTTCGAGACTTCGCAGGTCAGGTCCACGAGCGAAACGTTCGGGGTCGGCACGCGGATCGCGAGACCATCCATCTTGCCCTTGAGTTCCGGGATCACCGATCCGATCGCCTTGGCGGCGCCGGTGCCGGTCGGGATCATGGAAAGGGCCGCGGCCCGGCCGCGGCGCAAATCCTTATGCGGCAAGTCCAGGATCCGCTGGTCGTTCGTGTACGAGTGGATCGTGGTCATAAGCCCCTTGACAATGCCGACCGAGTCGAGCAGAACGCGCGCCATCGGGGCCAGACAGTTGGTGGTGCAGGAGGCGTTGGAGATGATGTTGTGCTTGGCCGGATCGTACATCGTGTCGTTCACGCCGAGGACGATCGTGACGTCCTCGTTCTTGGCCGGCGCGGAAATGATGACCTTTTTGGCGCCCGCGGTGAGGTGGCCCTGCGCCTTCTCCCGGTCGGTGAACAGGCCGGTTGATTCCACCGCGATGTCGATGCCTAAGTCCTTCCAGGGGATTTCGGACGGCAGTTTGTGGCTGACGATCTTGATCTTTTTGCCGTTGACCACCAGGTCTTCGCCGTCGGTCTTCACCTCAGCGTCCAGGATGCCGAACGTGGAGTCGTACTTGAGCATGTGGGCGAGCGTCTTGGCCCCTACGGGGAGGTCATTGACGGCCACAAACTCGATCCCGGGACGGCTGAATCCTGCGCGATACACCAAGCGGCCGATGCGGCCAAAACCGTTAACGCCAACGCGAATCATTCGGATTGTCTCCTAGGGTGTTGTTAAGGAAAGCGTCAGAAACCATCATGATACTGCGCGGGCGGAACCGCTTCAAGAGCGTTCTCATCAGCCGATGCCGTCTCCTGCTCCGGGGGTGCCGGCCGGAGCACCGCTGGATCCGCCCCTGCGAGGCGGATCTGCGCTCGGCGCTCGGTCGAGGCTCTCCCGCGAAGCGGGATCCATGCCCGCCTCTGACCTCGCGACGTGCCCGATCCGGCCATCCCGTCGCGGAGCCCGGCATCTCGACCATCAGGCCGGAGGGCCGAGGGTGCGGGGTGAACAGGCATGCGCAGACCGAGCGGCCAGGGTGTCCGCCAAGGGTTCTGTGGCGGACGAGCGAGGTCGAGCTTTGAGGCCGGCCGGCACGGTGGAGCCGGCCGAGCCGCCCTGTTGAACCCCGCACCACGGCCCGATCGGCCGATGCGTGAGTTCGGACTCACCGGCTTAAGTCGTGAGGCGGGAGCCGGGGCGGATGGGGTGGCCACGGAGGTAGTCGGCGGCCGGAAGGACCTGGCCGCCGGCCGCCTGGAGCCGGTCGATCCTCAGCTGGCCCTGGCTGGTCTGAACCCAGAACCCCAGCAGCGGATCCGCGGCGACGATGGTGCCGGGTTCGGCCGAGGAATCGTTCTTGCCGGCATCGAAGGAGGAGGCGTGTATTTTAAGCTCCTTCCCTTCCCACGTGGTGAAGGCGCCCGGCCATGGCTGGACGCCCCGGATCAAGTGATGGATTTGGCGGCAGTCCAGGTTCCAGTCGATCCGGCCGGTTTCCTTGGACAGCCGCGGCGCCAGGATCACTTTTGATTCGTCCTGAGGTTTTAACGCGGCGGTTCCGGAAGCAATCAAATCCGCCGCTTCAGCCGCGGCCTCTGCGCCCAGCTCCGCCAACCGCTTGAATAAAGAGTGCCCGTCTTCTTCCGGCGTGATCAGCGTCTTTTTCTGCAGCAGCACCGGCCCGTGGTCGAGCTGTTCGTCCAGCCGGAACACCGTCACGCCGGTTTCCGGCTCCCCGTTGATCAAGGCCCATTGGATGGGCGCGGCCCCCCGGTATTTCGGCAGCAGCGAAGCATGGAGGTTGTAAACCCCCTTGGGGAAGAGATCCAGGAAACTCCTGGAGAGAAGCCGCCCATAAGCGACCACGATCGCACAGTCGGGTTTGAGTGCACGTATCTTTTCCAACATCGCGGGATCGTTCGGATTTTCCGGCTGCAATAGGGGGACGCCGGCGGCGAGCGCGGCTTGTTTGACCGGCGTGGGAAGCGTCTGCCGGTTCCGGCCTTGGGGTCGGTCCGGCTGACTGATGGCGGTGATGACCGGGTACGGTTCGGCCGCCAGCCGTTGAAACGAAGGCACCGCGAAATCCGGAGTGCCGAGGAAGATCAGCTTCACAGATCGACTCGGCGCAGGGTTTCCGCCAGCTTGCGGTATTTTTCGAAAAGCCGCTTTCCTTCCGCCGAAGGAAGACGGTCCGGATAAAGCCGGCCTTCCAGGTGGTCGATCTCGTGCTGGAAGATTTTGGCCAGGAATCCCTTGGCCTTGAGCATCACGGTGCCGCCGTTGAGCTCCATACCGGTCACCGTGACCTCGGCGGCCCGCGTTACCGGCGCCGAAACGCCCGGCAGAGAAAGACATCCCTCCGGCGACTGGTGTTCGCCGCTTCGATTGGTGATGACCGCGTTGAGCAGGACCAGCTCTTCTCCCCGTTTGTCTATGGGATTGGCCACGAACAGATGCAGCGGCGAGCCGATCTGGTTGGCGGCCAGCCCTACCCCTTCGGCCGCGTACATGGTCTCGATCATGTCGGCCGCCAGCCGGCGGATCTCCGGCGTGACCTTCTCCACCCGGTCCGCCTTGTGGCGCAGGATGTCGTGCGGTTCTTTGACGATCGGCAAAATCATGCCGCTATCCTAGCATATGCTCTACCCCCGCTCGGTGTCCTGTCGGGACCGGCCCGGCGCCGTGCTCGGACAGTCCTCGACCCCTCCCTGAACAACACAAGGCAGATGGGTCTGCGGAACTGCGCGCGGCATCCGGGCCGGCTCCCTCCTGCCCCCTCGCGGAAGGCCGAAGGGCCGAGGGTGCGGGGTGAACAGGCATCGCGCAGACCGAGCGGCCAGGGTGTTGCGGAGCGATTTCCTGGCCGCAACGAGCGAGGTCGAGCGTGAGGACAGCCGCCACGGCGGGGCGGCTGAGCCGTCCTGTTGAACCCCGCACCACGGCCCGATCGGCCGAACGGTGTCAGAGGGGGTCTACATCAACTGCCAGGTAGCAGCCGGACGGCGGTTTGCAGCTTTTTAGGATCGGAGGCAATCCCTCTTTGAGCAGGTCGATGGAAGCGGCCTTGAGCAGGACCTGCCAGCGGTATTGGCGCCGGAGTTTGGGAATTTCCGAGGGGGCCGGGCCGATCACCTGCACCTGTGGGGGAAACCCCCGCCGGCAGGCGGTTGCCAGTTTTCCGGCGAACTCCGACGCCTTCGTTTCTTTCAGGGCGCGGGCGGTCAGCCGGGCCAGGCGCGTGAAGGGGGGCAGCCCCAGGTCCCGCCGGATCGCGATCTCCTGCTTGTAGAAGGAATGATAGTCATGGTCCTTCGCCGCGAGGATCGCGTAATGATGGGGCGTATAAGTTTGCACGATGACCTTGCCGGGCAGGCGGGCGCGGCCGGCCCGTCCCCCGACCTGGGTCAACAGGTTGAAGGTCCGTTCGGCGGCGCGGAAATCCGGCAGGTTGAGTGCCGTGTCGGCGGAGATGACGCCGACCAGCGTCACCTTGGGGAAATCCAGCCCCTTCGCGATCATCTGGGTGCCGACCAGCACGTCGATCTTGTGCTCGCTGAACGCGTTCAGGATTTGCGCGTGGGAGCCGCGCAGCTGCGTGGCGTCGCTGTCCATCCGGGCGATCGAGGCGGCCGGGAACAGCCGGGCCAGCTCGCTCTCCACTTTTTCCGTTCCGATCCCCTGAAAGCGGACGTAATCGGACTCGCATTTGGGGCAGACGTCGGGCGGAGGGACCGCTCGGCTGCAGGAATGGCAGATCATCTGTTTCTGGGCCATGTGATAGGTCAGCGGCAGGCGGCACAGGTCGCATTTCAAGACGAAGCCGCAGCGGCGGCAGTGAATGAATGTGGAAAAACCGCGCCGGTTGAGGAACAGGATCGCCTGCTGATGCTCACCGAGTATCTGGGCCAGCGTTTCTTCGAGCGGTCGGGAGAAGATCCGGCTGCGCCGGCCCCCTTCCCGCTCCCGGCGCATGTCCACGATCTGCACTTCCGGCAGAGGCACTTCGTCGATCCGGCTGCGCAGTTCCAGCAGCTGGATCCGCGGAGCGCCGCCGTCCGGTCCCGGCGTTGTGGCCGCGTGATAGCTTTCCATCGAAGGGGTGGCGCTTCCAAGGATCACGGCGGCCTGGGCCATTTCAGCCCGGTGGATCCCCACCTCGCGCGCGTGATAGCGGGGGGAATCGTCCTGTTTATAGGAAGGCTCATGTTCTTCATCCAGCACGACCAGCCCCAGGTCCCGGACCGGCGCGAAGATTGCCGACCGGGCCCCGACCACCACGCGGGCTTGGGCCCCGCGGATCCGCTGCCATTCCTGCACTCGCCGGCTTTCCAGCATCCCGCTGTGGAGCACCGCGACGGTTTCCGGCCCGAACCGGCCCTGGAACCGTTCGATCGCCTGCGGGGTCAGGGAGATTTCGGGGACCAGCACGATGGCGCTGCGCCCCTGCTGAAGCACTTCGCGGATGATCTGCAGATAGATTTCCGTCTTTCCGCTTCCGGTGATGCCGTGAAGAAGGAAGATCTCATGCCGCCGGGCGGTGACCGCCGTGTGGATCCGCTCGTAGGCCGATTTCTGGCTGGAGGTGAATTGCAGCGGGACGGTCGGCAACGCCGGAGGCGCGCTCTCCTCGATCCGGCTTTTCATTCCCCTCTTTCCCCTTCGCAGAGAGGAAGGAATCAGTGCCGCGAGCGTTTCACCCCATCCGGTTTGATAAAGGTCGGCCATCCAGCGGGCCAGTTCCACCATCGAAGAGTCCAACAGCGGTTCTTCATCCAGCAGCCGGCTGATCGGGCGCAGCTTGGCCACGTCGGGTTTGGTCACCCATCCCACCATGGTGCCGGTTACCTCCCGGTGCCCGAACGGGACGGAAACCCGCATGCCGGGCTGAAGCTTGGACCGGAGATTCGCGGGGATTTTATAGTGGAAGGTTTCCCGTAAAGGGACTGAAACGGCGACTTCAGCGTAACCGGGTTCGGACGTCATGCCAACAAGGCGATCACCTGCTGAAGGTCTTCCCAGACCAGTTTCTTCGCGGGCGGGTTCCTGAGCAGGTAGGCGGGATGGTAGGTGACGACGAGCGGAATTCCTTTCCAGTCGAACACGCGGCCGCGCAGCGCGCTCATCGGCGCCTCCGTTTCCAGCAGAGCCGCGGCGGCGGTCTTGCCCAGCGCACAGATGACCCTGGGCCGGATCGTGGTCAGCTGGGTCTCTAGGTAACCGCTGCAGGCGGCAATCTCATCCGGCTCGGGCGGCCGGTTATTGGGGGGACGGCACTTGACCACGTTGCAGATGTAAACTTCTTCCCGCCGCATCTTCATGGCCTCGATGATTTTGGTGAGCAGCTGGCCGGCGGCTCCGATGAAGGGCCGTCCCTGCAGGTCTTCATCGCGTCCCGGCCCTTCTCCCACGAAGACGAGAGGGGTGTCCAGCGACCCTTCCCCGAACACAACCTTGGTCCGCGTTTTGCAGAGCCGGCATTGCTCGCAGACCAGCGCTTTTTCCCGGACCGGCGCAAGCACGAGCTCTTTCTCCTTGGAAGCGGCCGCCGGTTTCCCTCCTTTGTTCGGGACGGAGGAGATGCCCGACGCTTGCAGGGATTTCAACAGGTTCCGGGTGCCGCGCACCACCTCTTCGAATTCGTAGCGTCCGCTCATGGGGCGGCCATCCGGGCGACCGTGCGGGCCGCTTCCGGGAAACTGGCTTTCCGGCCGAGGTCGGCCATGGTCTGCAGCCGGGCGGGGTCTCTGCTGAGCGTCTCAATCTGCTTCGGGATCTCCGCCATGCGCCCGGCTTGCAGGGCGATTCCGGCCCCTTCCAGAAGCCGCGCGTTGCGGGATTCCTGGCCCGGGATGGGCGAAGTCAGCAGAAGCGGAAGTCCTTTGGCCATGGCTTCGGCGCAGCTGAGACCGCCGGGTTTGGTTGCCATCAAGTCCGAAACATCCATCAACTCATCCACGTTATCCACGAACCCATAAAGCGTCACCGCGTGATGAGCCAGCCGTTCCCTGGCCGCTTCCAGATGGCGCAGAAGCGCGGTATTTTTTCCGGTGACCACCAGAATCTGCAGCGGCTCGCGGATCAGGGAGAATGTTTCCACCAGCTCGGCCACCGGTCCGGTCCCGAATCCACCGGCACCGATCAGTACCGTCCAAAGGTCCGGCCGGAGGCCCAGTTTTTCGACCAGTTCAGCCCGGTTCCCTTTCCGGGCGAACTTGGGGTGAATGGGGATTCCGGTGATCTGGATTCTTTCCTCAGCCACCCCGCGCCGGAGCAGCTCCTCGCGGGTCCAGGAGGAGGCGACCGCGTAACGGTCGATGCCGGGCGAAATCCAGACGCTGTGCGGCAGGAAATCGGTGATCACGGTGATGAGCCGGGCCTGGATGCGGCCTTTCATTTTCAGGTACGAGGCCACTTCCATCGGGAAGAAATGGGTCCCGATCACGACGTCGGGCCGGTACCGCTCCAGGATGGTTTCGAGCGTTTTTCCGTGCGAAGCGTTGCTGATGCGGTGCAGTTTATAAGCGGCCCACGCCAGGCCGCGCATGTCCAGGGAATGGTACGCCGCTCCCCAGAGCTGAGGATGCCGGTGGATCATGTCCAGGTACCCTTGCGTGAACGACCATTGGTACCAGGGGCTCATTCCATCCAGCGCGTTGAGCAGGATGATTTCGGCGGAAGGGGCCTGTTCTTTCAGCGCGGCGCAGACCGCTTCAGCGGCTTTTTCATGGCCCGATCCGGCCGGCACGTGCGTGACGATGATTTTCATGGCTGTTTTAATATCCAATTCACTGCTTCCTGGAGGTTTTTGACCGTCCGGTCTGGCCGTGTTTTCATCCGCCCAGCGGCGGCGCGGCGGGTCACTCCGGAAAGCGCCAGCAGGGTCCGGCAGCCGGCGGATCGTCCCATCTGGATGTCTTTCTCATGGTCGCCGACCACGAACGAACGGGCCAGGTCCAATCCATGGGCCCGTTTTGCCCTGCGGAGCATGCCCGGTTTTGGTTTCCGGCAGGCGCAGCCGGCTTCCGGCCGGTGCGTGCAGTAATAGACGGCCCGGACGGCCCCGCCGGCGGCCCGGATCCGGCGCCGCATCTTCCGCGTGATCTCATCCAGCGCTTTTTGTGTCATGATTCCCTTGGCTACGCCGGCCTGGTTGGAGACGATCACGGCCGCCAGCCCCGCCTGCTTGAGTTTCTTCAGCGCCGGCAACGTGCCGGGCAGAAAGCGGAATTTCTTCCAGGAGGTCACGTAACGGCCCTCGGGAGACGCGTTGATGACGCCGTCCCGATCCAGAAAGACCGCTCTTCGGGTCAAGCGAGCTGCGCCTGGCATGTTTCCAGGATCCGGGTCAATTCAACGGTCCGGGCCAGTGAAAAAGAGAACCGGTTCTCGGCGAACGCCGTCAGCATCACTTCCATCGGCGTGGGCCGGGCCGGGACGGGGATCAGTTCCCCTGTCTCATGGATGGGGGCCGACCCTCCTTCGGCTCTCCGGGCATAGTTGAACGGGATCTTTCGGCAGCGGGGCGTGTCCAGCTCGTCGAAATAAAACAGACTGGAATCGGTCAGCACCGACAACGCCCTCTTTTTTTTCGCGCTCAGCCGGCCCGCGTGAATCCAGGCCGAGCCCTTTCCTTCCCAATCCAGCCGGATCGAGACCATCTCCGGCCGGCCTTGCGAGTCCGGACAGCCGCCGAGGGCCCGGACCGCAGGGGGCGCGGCCGTTTCTCCGATCAAATCGAGACAGAGGGCCAGGTCATGCGGGCAGCGGTCCCAGAGTGTTCCGGTGTCCGGCCGGAAAGGCCCCAGATCCATCCCTTCCGAGACGATGGCCCGGATCGGCTGGCCCGAAGCGGCAACGGCCGCTTTGAGGGCCCGGTACGCCGGGTTGAACAAGTGGATGTAATTGACCAGAACCGGCACCGCCGCTTTCTCCGCGGCTTGACGGAGCGACTCCGCGGTCGCGGTGTCGAAGCAGAGCGGTTTCTCAACGATGCAGGGTTTGCGGGCCTCGAGGCAGGCGCGCGTCATTTCGGCGTGGAGGGGAGCCGGAGCCGCGATAATCACCGCGTCGCAGTCCGATGCGATCAGCTGCTTCCAATCCGAAAAAACGGCCACCGGGCCCTTGACCAGCGCTTTGTTCTCAGGCCGGCGGGTCGCCAGATGCGTCAAGCGCAGGCGCGGCTCCAGCCCTTCGATCGTGCGGATATAAACTTTTCCCCAGCGGCCTGCCCCGATCAGCCCCAGGTCCATCAAATCCCTTTGTAATGCTCGAGCGCCCAATCCATGAAACGGCGCAGTCCCTCTTCCAGCGGCACGCGGGGTTCGTACCCGAGCTGGAGAGAGGCCTTGCTGATGTCGGGACATCGGCGCTGCGGTTCATCGGACGGATAGGAGTCCGGGTATTCCACGCGGTCCAGCGGGATCTTCCGGCCCAGCGCTTTTTCCAATGCCTGCGCCAGGTCCATCATCGAAACCTCCGGTTTCGGGTTTCCGATGTTGTAGACCTGGCCGGGCCCGCCGTTGAGCAGCGCAAGCGTGAAGCCGGTGATCGCGTCGGCAATGTAGCAAAAGGTCCGCGTCTGCCGGCCGTGTCCGTAGATGTGGATCGGCTTGCCCGACTTGATCCGGCTGGCGAAGTTGGGGAGCACCCGGTAATCGGTCTCTTTCATGCCGGGTCCGTAAACGTTGAAAGGGCGCACCATCTTGGTGGGGACCCCGTACTGTTCGTGGAAGATCATGCAGAGCGTTTCACCCAGCCGTTTGGATTCGTCGTAACAGGCCCGGGGGCCCAGCGAGGCGACGTTGCCCCGGTACGATTCTGGCGTTGGCACATGCTTGGAGTCCGGGTCGCCGTAGATCTCGCTGGAGCTGAAAAAGAGGAATCCTTTGAGCGGATGGTCCCGGGCCAGCATCAGCATGTTCTTGGTGCCCAGCGTTGCCACCTCGAGCGTTTCGAGCGGATACTTCCGGTAGTAATAGGGGCTGGCGATCCCGGCGGCGTGGATGATGTAATCAACCTTTTCCTGGACCTTGAACGGCTGGATCACATCCTGCGGAATGAACCGGACATGATGAGACGCGGTCCGGGGGACCTGTTTTTCATCGCTGGTGATGTGGTTGTCGAGAAGGATCATCCGGATCGGCCGACTGGGGTGCGCGGTGTTGTGCGCTTGGAAGAGGGCTGTGAAGTAACAGCCGAGGAACCCGTGCGCGCCCGTCATCAGCACGGTGCTTCCGGCCATGGGGTCCAGATGGGGACCCAAGCGCTCCCGGATTTCCTGGATGTCGCTTTCCAGCAGGAAGGAACGAAAGGCTACAGACATGCCGTCATCTTATCTCAAGTTCCGGCAGCGGGACGATAAAATGTCCCCCCGCGTCCTGGAAGGCCCGGTGCTTCCGAATGATCGGATCGGCGAAGTTCCAGGCCAGGATCAGGCAATAGTCGGGCCGCTCGTTGGGATCGACCAGCCGCTTGGCCGACACCACCGGGATGTGATGGCCGGGAGTGGTCAGGCCCTGCTTCCAGGGGCTGTCGTCGATGACCGCCTCCAGCAGGTCGGGACCCAGCCCGAAATGAAACATCAGCGTCGTGGCTTTGGCCGGCGCCCCGAATCCGACGATCCGCTTGCCTTCGCCGCGCAGTTTCGTCAGCAGGGCCTTGAGCGTCCTGCCCTGTTCCGCGATCTTGCGGGCGAATGCGTCGTAAGCGGCGGGGTTGAAAAGGCCCGCAGCTTCTTCCTCGGTGATCTGCGGCTGAAGCCGGGGGTCCGGTTCCCGGCCGGATTCTTCGGTCCGGACGACGCCGCGCAATGACCCGCCATGGCTTTCCACCCGAATGGTTTCGGTGAGGCGGAGCCGGTGCTTTTTGAAAAAAGGAACCAAGGGCTTGACCGCGTGGTAGCTCACATGCTCGTGGTAGATTGTGTCGAAAAGCCCCTTCTGGAAAACGTCCAGCAGATAGGAGACCTCAAAGAAGAAACAGCCCTCCGGCTTGAGCAAACGGCGGATCCCCTGCGTGATGCTGGACAGGTCGTCGGCGTGCGCGAACACGTTGTTCGCCGTGATTACCGCGGGTTGCCACCCTTCCCGGCGGAGCCGGTCCGCCAGCGCCGGCGTGAAAAATTCCGCCAGCGTGGGAATTCCCCGCCCGGCCGCCTGCTCGGCGATTTTCCGGGCCGGATCGATTCCCAGGACCCGCATCCCCATTCCCTTGAAGAATTGAAGCAGCGTTCCGTCGTTGCTGCCGATGTCGATCACCTGGTCGCCGGGTTTGAGCCCCGCGGTTCTGGCGGCTTCTTCCGCGTAGCGCCGGAAATGCTCCACGAAAACCGGGCTGGTGCCCGAGACGTAGACGTAGTCCCGGAAAAGAACCTCCGGCGGGACAACGTCCAGCAATTGGAGATGCCCGCACTCGAGGCACAGGTGCAGGTCCAGCGGGAACAGCGGCTGCGGAGTTGCCTTTGCCGCCTCCGGTACAAAAGCGTTGGCCAGAGGCGTTTTGCCCAGAGAAAGGACCTGCTCGAGGCGTTTTCCGTCGCAGAGACGGCAGGTCCGGCGCCGGAAGACGCCGGGCGCGTCGGTCATCGGTTCAGATCGACCGTCAACGGAGGGATCCGGACGGTGTCGGACTCGTAGTCGGCTGATTTCCGGTTGTTGCGGGCCACGACGAACAGCACCGAGTCTTCCAGAAAGATCATCACGTGCTCATGCATGGGCGGCGAGTAAAACAACTGACCCGGGGTGATGATCCATTGCTCGGGCGGCTGGGTGCTTCCCGCCGGCCGGTGGGCGTACAGCATCTTTCCGGACTGAAGCCAGGAGTAATGGAAATCGGTCTTGTGGTAATGGTTGGCCCGGACCGCGCCTTTAACCGAGTGGATCACCAGCGCCGAGCCCAGCGTCATGTCAACCAGGTTTTGAATGACCCCTCGATCGTCTTTAAAAGGGGCCGGCAGGGGGACGATGCTCATGAGCGTACTCTCCGTTTCTCGTGAATGAGGAAATTGCCTCCGTGTTTGAGCTTCGAGACGATCCGAACCGACAGCGGGTGGTGCCATCCGAATGTTTTTTCCAGGAGCCGGGAGAGACGTCCGGATTTCAGCTGGCCCACGTAATCAAACCCTTTCTCGCGAAGAAGCCGGTTCCAAACTTGGATGTCGTTATAGATCCGGTTTTTTTCCAGATGAATGTGATGCTGCTCGGATTCGGAAAAGGTGGATTTGCTGACCAGCCAGCCGCCGGGCTGGAGCAGATCCCGCAGTTGGTCCAGCGCGGCCGGGAGGTCATGGAGGTGCTCGAAGACATCCCAGGCAAAGACGGCGTCGTATTCCTCCCGGGGCAGCGGTTCGGTTGCCCGCAGCATCCTGACCGGAAATCGCTCCTGCTCAAAACGCCAGCCGGCGTAAGAAAAGGTATTGCCGGGAACGTCCAAATGGTCGCAGGCGATCCCGGCCCGCTGCAGCGACAGCGTGAGTCCTCCCACGCCGCCTCCGAAGTCCAGCACGCGCCGGCGGTCCCATTTCCGGCAGGCCTTCTGAAGCACCTCGAACCATTTTTGTTTGTCGCGCGTCGATTCCCAGTAGCTGAGCTCGTACAGGTATTGGGGCGTCTCCTGGTAGTACCGGTTCAGCTCCGTGCCGTCATCGGCCTGAACCGCCCGGCGCTGCGCATGGGCGTCCGCGGTCTGTTTCTGTTCCCAGTATTTTGCGGCGATCTCCGGAAGCGGGCGCTGCAGGTAGCGGGTCAGATGGGAGAAGGCCCTCTCGGCCGATTCGGAGTCCAGTCCCTCTACGCAAAGCTCTTTCTCCAGTTCGGGATCCCGCCAGAGGGTCATGTGGATTGAACCTGTTCCCAGTATTTGGCCCAGAGCGCGTGGTGAAAATAGGCGAAAAGAGCAGCGAAGAAAAAGCCCACCGCTCCCTCCCGGTACCCCGCGTGCTTCACGAACGATTTCCAGAACAGCTTCCAGGGGCGGAACACCATCTGGCGCCGGACCTGCCTCCACGGCAGCCGCCCTTTTTCCTTCAGCAGAACGCCGGCTTCCACGGTGGTGTAATGGTTCTGCCGGTCGATGAATTGAGTGAGGGACTGGAACGGATAATGTTCGATCTCGGCGTCCAGGAATCCGACTTTTCCGTCCACCTGCAGGCGGACGTGGATCCCCTGGCCCGCGCACCGGGATTTGGATTTCCGGAACAAGATCCGGTGCCGGTGCCGCCAACCGCCGTGCCGCATCGGGCGCCCCAGGAAGAAATTCAGCCGCATCAAGTCGTAGGCGTTCACGCCGTCGGTGTCGGACAGCGCGCGGTCGATCGCCGCTTTCAGCTTCGGCGTGACGATCTCATCGGCGTCGATGTGAAGGATCCATTCGCTCGAGGCCTTCTCGATCCCAAGGTTCCACTGGCGGTCGTGGTTGTCCTCCGACCCGTGGATAAACACGTGGGGCGTGTACGTCCTGGCGATCTCCACGGTTCCGTCCCGGCTTTCGTCATCGATGATGACGATCTCTTCGGCCCAGCCCTTGACCTGGTCCAGGCAATGGGCGAGCCGCCCCTCTTCGTTCTTCGTCATCAGCACCACGGCGAGTGATTCACGCGGCATTTTTGCTTTCCCAATACTTGGCGTAGCTGACGAACTGATAGAGGCCGGCCAGCACCGCGGCCACGAAGCCCATCCAGCCGTCCTTGTACCCTTTCTTGCCGACATAGGCCCGGAAAAAACGGTCCACGGTGCGCCACAACGCCCTGCCCCGGCTCATCTGCCGGCCGTCCCTGATCCACTTCTGCGCTTCCAGCGTGGTCTGCCGGTTGAGCTTCCCGATGAAATCGCCGATGTCCCGGTAGGAATAATGCAGCAGATCTCCCTGGAGCCGTCCCCAGGGCTGATCGGAGATGGCGCGGCAGTGGACGGTGGTTTCTTCCCACCGGAACGCGGACCGTTTGTACAGTTTCACCTGCGCGCTGGGGTACCACCCGCCATGCCGGAGCCATCGCTTGCCGATGAAGTTGCGCCGGGGGACGGAGTAGATCTGGAACGGGGGCGTTCCCGCGAACAGGGCCTGGATCTCAGCGGCCAGCTCGGGCGTGACCCGCTCGTCGGCATCCACGCTCAGGATCCACTCGTTCCGGGCTTGTGCCGCGGCCCAGTTCCTATGGCGGCCTTCGAGATCCATTTTCCGGTGGAGGACCCTGGCGCCGTACCGCTGCGCGACCTCCACGGTCCGGTCGGTCGATTCGTCGTCTATGACCAGGATTTCATCCGCGAAGCGGACCGACTCCAGGCAATCCGGGAGGCGGCCCTCTTCGTTCTTGGTCAGAATCAGGACCGAGACCGGGACAGTGTTTGGCATTGTTCAAGCAATTCGGTTTTCGTGGGATTTTCCAGCAGCCGGGCCTGGTGAAGCCGTTTCAGGCGGCTGATCCATCGGGACCAGGCGGTGTCATAGCTTACCACCAGGTCGAACGGTTTCTTTCGTTTGGTGATCAGACGCCAGGTGGCTTTTGGGCGCCAGCAGCGATCCGAATATTCCAGATAGTCCACCTGCGCGTGCGCGTTTTTTTCTTGTTCGGTGTTTGTCCGGGGACCGACCACGCTGATCCAATGACCGGCCCCGGCCAGCTCTTCCACGAGTCCGGTCCCCGGATCCCGCGGACCCCAGAGGATCCGAAGCCGCCGGCCCCATTTCCGTTCGAACTTTTTCCTGTTCTCGTCGAACGCTTTTTGCCATCCGGCCAGTTTTTTGAAGCTGGCCTTCTCTTCATGGTGGACGTATGAAGCCATCGCGCGGACCGGCCGCCAGCCCGCCTGGCGGGCTCTCCGCGTCAGATCATCGTCATCAAAGTTGCCCATCCCGAACTGCTCGTCCAGCAGGCCGACCTGGTCAAAGAGGGCCCGGGGAGCGAGGAGGCAGAATCCCACCGCGATGCTCAGCGGGGCGGACCGCCCCGTCTCCCCGGCCAGCCGCCGGGCGATCTCTTCCGGTTCAGCGCCTTCGGCCGGGTATCCGAGGCAGTTGCTGGTCGGATTGACCAGGCCGATCGCCGGATCGGATTTTGCCACGCGCAGCATTTCTTCCAGCCAGCCGGAAGTGACGACGGTATCGTTGTTGAGCAGGCAGATCCAGGGGGCATCGGACGCCCGAATGCCCTGGTTGACCGCCCGGATGAATCCCAGGTTTTCTTCGTTGCGGAGGATCCGGACCGGCAGGCCGGACTCCGATTCGAACCGCTTCAGCAGCGTTTGAGTGGGGGCGTTCGATCCGTTGTCGATCAGGATCAGCCGGACCGGCACCCGGGCGGCGCGGCGGACCGATTCCAGGCAACGCCCGGTCAGTTCGGCCAAGTTCCAGATCGGGATCACAATATCAACTTCGGGAGTCATTGGATGATGTCGACGGAATAATAAGGATGGGTTTTCATGATTTCCGGAAGGTCGTCCAGCGGCTGAAGAACCGCCTGCGGAAATTTGGGCGGATCCGTCGGGTGGATGTTCTGCATCTGGCGGTTTTCCGGCCAGCGAGCCCATATCTTCCCGTACCAGCCGCTTAAGATTTCCCTGGCGTGCGGAAAGGTTTCCAGCTTCTCATGCATCTTAGCGGGAGAGCGGGCATAGGAGAAATGATAGAACGCGGCCTCCTGGGGCGGGAATTCGTAGAGGGAGCCCAAACTGTTCACCTTGTTGGTGCCGACGAACCGCAGCCGGTGCGGGAACACCGGAACCCCCAGGCACTTCCAGGAGCGCGTGAGCTTGAAGATCCGCCGCGGGCGCCAGGTCAGTTGATCCGGAGGGATCCGGTAGCGGAAGGACCGCCAGAAGGTATGGCATTTGATGATGAAAGTTCCCGCCTCGGGGTGCTGAAGGAGGGTTTTCTTGATCCGGTCCAGGTGATCCTGGCGGTACACTTCGTCGCCGTCCACCAGGAAGTGGTAGTCCATCCCCAGCTCCAGACAGCGTTCCAGTCCCGCGGCCCGGTGTTCCATCTGGGAGGGCCATCGGTTCTTAATCACTTCGATCTTCCGCGGAAATTTCCGGGCCAGATCATCCACGATGGCTTCTGTGCCGTCGGCCGGAAACGTTTCTGTCGGATCAGTCCGGTAGGCGGTGTAAGGCGCCGTCCCCAGGCAGAGGATGACCCGGTCCACCGCCTCCAGGACCGAGCGGACGGCGTAGGAAAGGTATTCTTCTTCGTTGTAGATGCAGAAAACGGCGGCGATTTTCATGGGTTCCCCAGGATCTCTTCAGCGGCCCGTATTATCTCCCGGGGCTCCAGTTGTTTCAAGCAGGCGTTGTCCCACGGGCATGGAGGAAACCGGAAATCCCGGTAACAGGGCCGGCAGGCCAATCCATGAGCCGCCACTTTGCGGGAGGATCCCCGGCCCCTTCCTGGCGGCCCATAGATTGAGGCGTCCACAGGTCCGAAGATCGCGAGAGTTTTGACGCCGACCGCGTCGGCCAGATGCATGGGGCCGCTGTCGTTGCCGATCACGAGCGCGCACCGCTTCATTGCGTGGGCGAGAAAAACAATCGAAGGGGCCGGACCGATCTGCTTGGGTGTTCGGCGCATCGTCCGCGCCACTTCCCGGCAGACCGGCTGATCGTCCTGGTCTCCGATCAGCAGGATGTCGACTCCATGCTGCTGGGCCAGCTCATCGGCGACTTGAGCAAACCGGTCGGGCGGCCATTGTTTGAAGCGGGCCGCGGAACCCCAGCTGGCTCCACCGCCGGGAACCAGGCCCAGCCAGCGGCCGCGGTCATCCACGCCCTGCTCTCTCAGCCAGGCCCGGGCGGCCTCTTCTTTTTTGGGATCCAATGCCATCCGGAAAACAGGATCCCGGGGTCTTTGAAATCCGATGAGGGGAAGCAGATCCAGGTAGGTATCGCCGACCGGCTGGTTCCTGAACCCCGTGAACCGGATTTTTTCGGTGAGGAAAAGGCCCCGATCGCGGTAATTCAGCCCGATCCTTCTCGGGACACCCGCCAGAAAGGCCGCGCAGCCGACCGCCCACCCGAGCGAAAGATCGATCAAAAGGTCGAAACGCTGCTGCCGGATCCGGCGCGCGCTCCCGGAAAGCTCTTTCCATCCCCGCCACCGGGATTGTTTGGAGAGGGTGCGGAACTCGAACGGGGCCTGCCAGCCCACTTCGGGCCAGGCGCCGATCAGCTCGGTGGTCCGCCGGTTTCCGAGATAGCCGATGAACCCTTCGGGGTCCTGCTCGCGAAGCGCCTGCAGCAGCGGAAGCGTGAATAGGACATCCCCGATACCAAAGGGATTTGCGATGAGGATGCGCACCGGTTCCGATCAGACCAGAACGGAGTGGGAAGTCTGGAAGTGTGCCTGGGCCCGTTCGTAGTCGGCGCGCGAGTGGATCTCAGACCAGCCCTGCTCGATCTCCATGCCGTGCACCGGCGTGCCGCGGTCGATCAGGTGCTGGAGCAGATCGGTTAAATCTGCCGAATGTTTTTCCGGCGTTTTTTCCCACGCCTGGCGCAGCTCGGCCAGGCCTTCTTTTCGGAAGAGGGCGATGCCGACGAACTCATGCGTGGGCGGGGTTCCTTCCAGCCGGCGGCCGATGCGCCGGACCGGCTTGAACAGATCCAGCGCGAGGCGCCTCCCGGTCTCGGATTTCGCGGACTCCTCCAGCGCGACCAGATCCAGCGGTTTGTCGCGGAACGGCAGCGAGCGGTACGAGCGGTCGACGACCAGCGTGATCGCGTGCGGACTTTCGAGCAGCCGCTGCAGGATTTGGCGGTCGAACAGGATGTCCGAGTACAGAACCATCGTGTCCTGCCGAAGATGGTCGCCGGCGAACAGCACGGACTGGGCGCATTGAAATTTGCCGTAATCGGGATTGAAGAGAAGCTGGACGCCCTCCGCCTTGATCTTCTCGTGCAGATGGCCGGTCACGACGAATATCTTGGAGATCCCCACCGAGTGCAGCGCGTCCACCTGCCGGTTCAGCAGCGTCTTGCCCTGGACGTCCAGCATGCAGAGCGGTTTGTCCTGGAGAAGATGCTTCAGGTCCGGCTGGAATTGGTGGTCACGGGCGGCCGGAATCAGGGCCTGGACCTTCGTTTGGCCCGACAGCCGTTCCTCATCGGCTTTCATGTCTTTCATTCCCTGCAGCTCGAACACCTCTTTCATCGGGGTGATCCGGTCCTCGATGGAGGCCGTACTTCCCTGCTCCCGAATGGCCTGAAAGACCGATTCCATCGCGCGGATCGAAGCCCTCAGGCCCTGATTCGCGTAGATCACCATGCGGAAACCGGCTTTTTCCAGTTCTTCGGCCGTGATGCGGAAATAGGTTGTGGGGATCGCCACCAGCGGCGCTTCCCGGTCCCAGGCCTTGGCGAACTGAAGGATCTCATCGGGAGAAGAGGATTTCGAATGGATCACGATTCCGTCCGCGCCGGCGTCCACGTAGGCGCGGGCGCGGCGCAGCGCTTCCTCCATGCCGAAACCGGCAATCAGCGCTTCCACCCGGGCGAACACCATGAAGTCGGGGGTTCGCTGCGTTTCTTTCGCGGCCTGGAGCTTTCCGCAGAATTCCGGGATGGAGACCAGCTCCTGCCGGCCGGGCACGAAGCTGTTGACCTTGGGAAAGTGCTTGTCCTCCACGACGACCGCGGCCAGCCCCGCCGCTTCATACTTGCGCACCATGTGCTTGACGTTGGCGGCGTTTCCGTAGCCGGTGTCGCAGTCGCAGACCACCGGAAGAGCCGTGGCTTCGTGAATACCGCAGGCGGCTTCGAGGGTTTCGGTCATGGTAAGGATATTGGCGTCGGGAAGCCCGTGGGCGGTTGAGATCTCCAGGCCGCTGGACCAGACGGCATCGAAACCCGTCCGTTCAATCAGCTTGGCGCCCAAGCCGTTGTGAGCGCCCATGACGCGCACGATGGGGCCGGACTTGAGGCGCCGGCGTAAAAGTTCCGCTTTGTTTTTCATCGTCGAGAGGGGTCTATTTTCGCAAGCCGGGATCACCACCGTCAAGGAATATGAGAGAGGACCTGGTCGACGGTGGGCGCAAACAGCAGTGTGTGCCCCGGCCCGAACGGCGCCCACCGTTCCAGCGTTGCTCGGTGCGCTTCCGGCGCCACTACCACAGTGGGTGTTCCCACCGCCGCGGCGACATGGACCGGGCCGCTGTCGTTGGAGATCAGCAGCGCGCACTGTTTCAGAACAGCCGGCAGCAGCCGCAGAGGAATTTTGCCGGTCAGATCCACAACTCCGTTCGCCCTGAGCTTCTCGAAGGGACCGGGTTCTCCGATCCAAACGGCGGTTCTTCCCCGCCGGCTCAATTCCTGAGCGACCTCTTCAAAGAAAGAGACCGGCAGCGCTTTCGCGGGATTGCTGGTCCAGGGATGGATCGCGACCGGAGGCGGGCCGCCGGGCAGGAGGGCCTGCGCCTGCGTTTTTTTGTCTTCGGGAACCGGCACGGAGAGTACAGCCGGTGAATGACGAACGGCCAGCAGCTCCAGCAGTTCCAGGTTGTATTCCACCTCGTGCCGGCGGCGGACCGCCTTGGTATCGATCAGCCCGGCAGTCAGCAGAAAGCCCCATTTCCTGCGGTAGCCGACGCGCTTCGGAATGCCGGCGAGGAACGAGGCGATGTGGAAAAGACGGGTTGGGTTCAGGATCAGCGCCGTGTCGAACCGGCATGAGCGAAGCGTCCGTCCCCAGCGCAGGATGGCGCCCCAGCCCTGCCCTTGGGCGGGATCGACCGGCAGGATTTGGCTGATGTCCGGATGATTCTCCAGAAGAGGAACGAGCTCCGAACGCATCAGCAGGGTCAGATGGGATTCCGGGAAAGCCGCGCGAAGCGCGTGGATGACCGGCAGGCTCATCAGCAGATCGCCCATCCGGTCCGTTCGGACGACCAGGATTCGTTTCACTTGTTACGGGTTCGTTTTAAGACGGAGCAGACGCGCGCTGATTCCGACCGCCGCGCCGGCCCAGGTCCAAAACAGGATCGCCTGCCGGAGCGCGTAGAGGTTTGTGTCGAACGTCGATTGGATCAGAAAGGCCAGCAGCGCCGCGCCGATCCCTTCCAGCGCCGCTCGAAGGACGGGTTCTTCGGGCCCCGGGAGTCCGGCGCGGCTGTTCAAGGCGTTCACGATGAGTTTACCCAGCCCGGCAAGGAAAAGAAGAAAGGCAATCAGTCCGACGCTGCCGGTCTCCGCGGTGATTTGGAGAAAACAGTTGTGCGCGTAGGCCGGATTCCGGCCGGCATCGACCGCGTAACGGGCGTAGTTGGCCATGAAGGTGTTCAGCCCATGGCCCCAGACCGGCCGGTCCGAGATCATGGCCCAAGCCGTCGTCCACATGGAGGCCCGGTCTTTCGCGGCGACGTCCGAGAAAGTCAGGATCTTCTGAAAAGATTCCGGAGAAAAGATAAAGAACATTGCCCCGCTGGCCGCGGCCAGGCCGCCTAATCCGAGCAGCAGCTTTTTTCTTTTCCGGTGGATGATCGCCAGGACCGCGAGTCCGCCGAAGAAACCCAGCAGAGCGCCCAACGATCGCGTCCAGATCAGGCAGCCGGTCAGAAGCGCAGTCAGGATTACCAATGCCGGGGAGGTTCGGGATGCGGCCGGCCGGAGCAGCCAGCCCATGGCGATCAGGCCGGAAAACATCAGAAAGGTGGCCAGATCGTTCGGGTTTCTGTAGGGGCCGACCATCCGGACGTAATCGAGGATCAGGTGTCTTCGGATCGGATCCGCGGCCATGGATTTGTAGACGGCTTTGTGGATCGTCCATTCCTGCAGAAGGCCGTACAGTACGATGAGTCCTCCCGCCGTCAGCAGCGCCCGGACCGCGCGCCGGCTGACATTCGGCTGGTCGACCAGATCGGCCGCGATCATGAACAGCAGCGCGTGCTCCAGCGTCTTCCCGATGAACCCGGTTAAACTGATCCTCAGGAAGCTGCTGGTGACCACTGAGACCGCGCAAACGGCGACGTAGAGGCCCAGCAGCATGAAAATTTTTTTGTTGGGAGGCGGGATGTCACGCAGGTGCTCACTCGAGAAAGGGCGTTTCCAACCCAGGAGCCACATGACCAGCAGAACGCCGAAAGAGAGTTCAACCGCCGCATTGGAAAACGGGATCAGGAAGAGAAAGCAGACAAACGCAATTCCGGCCGAAACCTTCATGCCGACGGGCGCGGGATCGGCTCGGTGAACGCCAGCGAGGGGACAACCTGCCAGGCCAACCCGTTTTCTTCGCAGTATTCCCGGATGCGGCGGACGAGCGGCTCAGGGGGCAGATGAATCGCGATGTAGATTTCGCGGATTCCATGGACTTGGACAACGCGTTCGAGGTCGTTCCGGGTCCCCAGGATCGGAAGCCCGTGGATCCGGTCTCCCCTCTTGCGCGGGTCATCATCCAGAAAGCCGATGACGCGGCGGGCCCCTGCCCGGTCCAGTTTGAGCTGTTGGAGGAGAAGTTCGCCCAGATCGCCCGCGCCGACGATGACCACCGGCGTGGGGTGCTGCACCGAGGCGTTGATCCATTCGTTGAGCATCGGCTCCACGAGCCGCGCGCCGCTGACGGCGAGGAAAAGCAAGGTCCCGTCAATGATGAAAACGGCCCGGGAATACCCTTCAAACCGCCAGAGGTAGAGCACCGCCAGCGCCGAGAGCACCGACCCGGCCACCACCGCTTTGAGGATGCCGGTCAGATCGGGGAGACTGATGTACCGCCAAACGCCCCGGTAAAGCCCGAATGTGAAAAAGCAGATCATCTTGACCGTGATGACCCACGGAAGGGACTGGAAGATCAACGCCTCGATGTCGGGCGTGAGGTTCGCTTCGAAGCGCAGCGCGTAGGCCATCACGTAGCAGGCGCAGATAAAAGCGAAATCCACCGCCACCTCGACGATGCGCCGCTTGTGCATCAGCATCGTTTCGAGCGGCGTGATCCGGATGTCTTCAAGGGATTCGGCGGGCACCGTGTAGACCCGGACTTTGGACAGGTAGGTGCCCAGCGTGATGAGCAGACCGATCGCGATCAGCCAGATCCCCGCCACCGCCACCGGTTCTTTCTTGGGCAGGATCAAACTGAGCGCGCCGAACGACGCGGTCAGCGTGTAGAGCGTGAAAACGACCTGCCGCGGAGTCAGGCCCAGCACGCCCAGCCGGTGGGAGGTATGATCGGTTCCTCCCTGGAACGGGTGCCGGCCGTGGATGAGTCTCTGGAATGTGACGAAAAGGGTATCGAAGATCGGAACCGCCAGCAGAAGCGTCGGAAGCGCCAGCAGAACGAGCAGTTGGGCCGATTGTTTCCAGGTTTCCATCAGCACCAGCGCCCCCAGTCCCAGCCCCAGCACCTGGCTGCCGGTGTCCCCCATGAAGATTTTGGCGGGCGGAAGGTTGTAGCGGAGGAAGCCCAGCGTCGCTCCCGTCAGCGCCGCGGCGACCACGGCTGTCGTGAATTGGCCGAATGCCACGGCCTGCACCGCGCAAAACGCCGCGGCGATGGCCCCGATGCCCGCGGAGAGGCCGTCCATGTTGTCCATCAGGTTGAACGCGTTCATGACCAGCACCAGCCAGCCGATCGTCAGCGGAATTCCCAGCCATGCCGGGTGAACGTCGAACCGGTTGCCCCAGAAGAGGATCAGGCAGCCCGCGAGGATTTGCGCGATCAGCTTCGTGTTCGGATGCAGGCGGCGGAGGTCGTCGACCAGCCCGACCCCCAGGATCCAAAAACCGGCCAGCAGGAAACCCACCATGCGCGGCTCCTGGAAACTGGCCCATCCGGTCGCGGCGAGGAAACCCAGCGCGATGGGGATTCCCCCCAAACGCGGGACGATCCGCCTTCCCCACCGGTCCTGAGCCGGCCGGGAGACGCAGCCGATGGCGATGGCCATCCGTCGAACAAGCGGGGTGATGGCCAGGGACAACAGCGCGCTGGTCAGGCCCGCGAGGAGTACCGTCAGCAGCGCGCTATTTTCCAACCCGGATGGGCTCTTTCTGCCTGGTGAACTCGACCACGCTCTGAAGGATGCCGTTCAGGTCGAAAGTCGGAGCAAACCCGAAAAAGCGCTTTGCCTTCGAGATGTCGGGCACGCGGCGGGACATGTCTTCGAAGCCGGCTTCGTACGCTTTGTTGTACGGGATGTAGACGAGCTTGGAACTGGTCTGCGTCAGCGCGGCCACCTGCTGGGCCAGCGATTCGATCGTGACCTCTTCCCGGCTGCCGATGTTGAACACCTCTCCGGCGGCTTCCGGAAGCTCCATCGCGGCGACGATCCCGCGGACCGCGTCGTTCACGTGGAGGAAACAGCGGCTCTGCTTTCCGTCGCCATAGATCGTCATCGGTTCTCCCTGAAGCGCCTGCTGGACGAACCGGGGGATCACCATGCCGTAGGCGCCGGTCTGCCGCGGCCCGACCGTATTAAAGAGGCGGACGATCACGGTGGGAAGCCCCTTTTCCTTCCAGTAGGTGTACGCGAGGATTTCATCCACGGCCTTCGAGGTGGAATAAGACCACCGGCTCTTCAACGGAGACCCCAGGATCCGGTCTTCGTCTTCCTTCAGGGCGGAGCTCGTGTTCTTCCCGTAGATTTCCGAAGTGGAGGTGATCAGCACCCGTTTCTGATAGCGGTAAGCCATCTCCAGCACGATTTCAGATCCGCGGATGTTGGTCATCAGCGATTCCAGCGGATGATTGATGATCAGTTCCACTCCCACGGCCGCGGCCAGATGGAAGATGACGTCGCACCGTTCGGCCAGCTTGTCCACCAGCCGTTCATCCAGCACGGAGCCGACCACCAGCTCGAAAGCCGGGTTGCCCTGGAGCCCCGCCAGGTTTTCCTTGCGGCCGGTGGACAGGTTGTCCAGCGCGACCACTTCGTATCCTTTGGCGATAAGGACTTCCGCCAGATGAGAACCGATAAAACCCGCCCCGCCGGTGATGAGCGCTTTCATAAGGACCTCTTTGAAGAATCTGCCGTTAGTTGTTCGTACAATTCCGAAAGTTCCCTCAACAGCCGAGTGTGGCTGTACTGCTCCCAGACGTACTGACGCCCCGCTTCCGCGAGCCGCCGCCGAAGCGCGGGATCGCTCGCGAGCGCTGACAGCGCCGCCGCCAGGCCCGCCTCATCTCCATTCCGAACCAGAAGGCCGCGCGGGGCCGTCTCAAAACTTCCGGAGAGAATCTCCCCGTTTTTCTGCCGGCCGAGCAGGTCCCCCACGCCTCCAACCGCGGTGGAAACCACGGCCCTGCCCGCGGCCATCGCCTCGATCAAAGAAAGCGGCGTCCCTTCGTTCCGGGAGGTGATGCAGACCACGTCCACATCGCCATAACAGGACCGGGCGTCCTCCTGCCATCCCAGAAACGAAACAGTTCCTTGAAGCCCCAACCGCCGCGCCGTTTCTTCCAGCTCGGGACGCAGCGGTCCGTCTCCAATGATGCGCCCCTGCACGGGACTTTCTGAGCTCCCGCGCGACAGGAGATTCAACGCCTTAAGAAACAACTCCGGATTCTTGATGGGAACCAGCCGGCCCACCAACCCGCACCGCAAAGGCATAGAGCCGTTGGGATCGGGCAGGCGTTTCAGCTCCGAGAAATCCACGCCGAGCCGGATCACGCGCCATTGCTCCGCCCTCCCGATCCCCCGGGCCAGAAGCGAGTCCCGAATCGATTCACTCACCGCGATCAGGCAGTCGGTGCGCGCGGCCAACCACCGCTCCATTGAGGCGAAAAGTCCCGAAAGCCCTTTGGAAAAATAACCTTCCAGCACGTGTCCGTGAAAGGTGTGGATGAGCACCGCCCTGGCGCCGGACCGGTTGTGAATGATCCCGGCCAGGCGTCCGAGCAGGCCCGCCTTGGCCATATGCGTATGAATCACCGCCGGCCGTTCCCGCCGGATCACCTGGAGAATCTGGAAGAATGCCTGCAGGTCCTTCCATGGATTGAGCTTCCGGCGCAGCGCGCGGATTTGGACGACCCGGGCCGGCCCATTTTCCACCCAGGACAGCCGGCTTCCCTCTTCCGGTTCCGTCTGCCCGACCACCAAGCAGGTTGAAAACCGCCTGGGATCAAGCCCTCCGCACAGAAGCGCTACATGGAGAGAAGGCCCGCCGATGTTCATGCGGGTCACGACTCGAACGACCTTCATTTTATCACCAAAGCCGACCGCTCATCCAGTGCCACGGGCTGTTCCAATTGACGCAGCCAGAGCTCGAAGCTCAACAGCAGCCAGAGCCGCTGGCCCAGGTCTTCCCCGCCTCCCAGGTGCCGGTCGATGAGCTGACGCAGGGCCGCGGGCCGCACGTAGCGGCGGATCCGCGCCTGCGGCGACCCCAGCGTCTCCTCCAGAGGCGAGCGCCAGGAAGTCCGGAACCAGGTCCCCAACGGAACTCCAAACCCCATCTTGCTCCGGCGCAGAATCTCCGGAGGGATAAGCTCCCGAAACGCGCGGCGAAGAATCCATTTGGTCGTCCCGTTCCGGAGTTTCAACGAACCCGGCAGGCGAAACGCCCATTCCACCAAGGCCGTGTCGAGAAAAGGAGAGCGGGTTTCCAAACCGTGCGCCATGCTGCACCGGTCCATCTTCACGTGGAGGTCGTTGGGAAGGTACTGCTCAAAGTTGAATCTCAGCAGGCGTTCCAGCGGGCCGGCCGGGCCGCCGTTCCCCAGCGACGGTTCCGGTCCCGAGGGCGGGATCCCGGCCGTCAGGATTTCTTCCGGCCGGACGAAATAGCTGTTCCAGCGCAAAAACCTCCGGTCAAACGGTTCGGCGGCCGTTTCCAGAAAACGCAGAAACCGGCTCCCGAAGGTCCGTTCCCGCGCGGCCGGCGGCCGGCTTCGGGTCCACCGGCGCCCCAGCTGTTTCAGCGGAGCCGGGATCTTCTCGGCCAGCAGCGCGGCCCGGAAGCGATCGTAGCCGGCGAACAGCTCGTCTCCTCCGTCTCCGTTGAGCGCGACCGTCACCTGGGCGCGGGTCAGCTCGCAGAGCAGATAGGTCGGGATGACCGAGGAGTCGCCGAAGGGCTGATCCAGGTGCCAAACGATGCGGTCCAGCAGCTCGAACGGCTGGGGTTTCACGATGAACTCGGTATGGTCGGTCCGGTAACGGGCCGCCGCCAGCCGCGCGAAAGAAGTTTCATTGTAGCGGCTGTCTCCCTCGAAGCCGATGCTGAACGTCTTGACCGGGCGCTCGGTTTGCGCCGACATGAGGGCGACCACCAGCGTCGAATCGAGCCCGCCGCTGAGGAAGGCGCCCAGCGGGACGTCGGAGATCAGCCGCCGGGTCACCGCTTCCGTGAGCAGGCGGCGCAGTTCGGCGGCGCTTTGGGAGACCGAAGGCGCAGGCGTTTTTTCTTCGCTGAACGGGAGCGTCCAGTAGCGCGTGTGCGCGCCGGCGGGTTGATCGGCGGAAAAACGGCTCCAGGTGGCCGGCTGGATTTGCCGGATCTGAGCGTAGCAGGTCTGGCCGGCTGGAGGATAGCCGAACGTCAAGAGGGCCGGCAGCACCGATTCCTCCATGCGGCGAGGAACATGCGGATGAGCAAAAAGGGCTTTGATCTCGGATCCGAAAGCCAGGCAGCGGCCGTCGGTCCAATAGTAAAGCGGTTTTTTCCCGGACCGGTCTCTGGCAAGGATCATCTCACGCTTCTTTTCGTCCCAGAAAGCGATCGCGAACATCCCTTCCAGCCGCGTCAGCGCGTCCGGTCCCCATGTCTCGATCGCGCGCAGCAGCACCTCGGTGTCGGAGCGGCTCCGGAACGCGACGCCCACCGCTTCGAGTTGGCGGCGGAGCTCCCGAAAGTTGTAAATCTCCCCGTTAAAACAGATCCAGGCCGCCCCCGCTTCATTCGTCATGGGCTGGCGGGCCGCTTCCGAAAGATCGATGACTCGCAGGCGGGTGTGCGCCAGCCCCACGCCGGCCGAAGGGACCGCGATCCCCGATTCGTCCGGGCCCCGGTGATGGAGCAGGGCGCTCATGGAGCGCAGATTCGCTTCCGCGACGCCTTCCCTATCCCAATGGATCACGCCTGCCAGTCCGCACATGCTAGATCCAGCCCTTCCACCGGTAGTAGAGAAGCGCGGCGGTTTCCTGGAGGATTCCGCGGAGCTGGCGCGGAAGGATCTTTCGCTGATGCGAGTAGAAGTTGCTGTGAGACGGAGCCAGGAAGACCGTCAGGCCCGGCGCGTTTCGGCTGAAGGTCAACACGGCCCGGCGCGTGTGGTAAGGAGAAGTCACCAGCAGGATGGAATCCCAATGTTCCCGCTGGGCGATCTTTCCAACCTCGAGCGCATAATCCCGGGTGTTCCGGACATTCGTCACGGTGGTAATGGCGGAGGCCGGAATCTTCAAGTCCTCCGCCAGCGCGCGCATGATTTCCGCCTCCTGAAAGGCCCAGGTGTATCCGGAGACAAACACGACGCGGGAAGCGAGCCCTTGTTGATACAGCTCGACGGTCCGAAGGACACGCTCCTGGTAGCCCTGCCCGGGCTGGCCCAGTTCCCCGATCCCTCCGGCGAACACGACGATGGCGTTGGCGGGCGCGATTCTCTCCGGAAGCCGGAGATGTTCCGCGGCGATCCAGGCGATGGGGGTTTCGAACACCAGTGCCAGCGCCAGCGCCAAAACGGCGGTCCATTGAAAAAGCCGGCGGGTACGGGTCCAGGAGGCCTTGAAACGGGTTTTCCAGAACTCCTCGGACCCGGTCCGTTTCTTCCAGGATTCCCGGATGATTTTCGTCATGGCGTCGATGCGGAGGTCCCAGCCGTTTTCCTGCGCGGTCTCGCGCCGGCGGCGGATGAGGTCGGGAGATCCGTCGTTGAGCGCGGTTCCCAGCGCGGCGCTGAACCCGGCCGCGTCCGAGGCGATTTGCACCAGAGGCCCGGAACGTTCGTTGAAGGACAGCACCTCCGGCAGAGCGGTTGAGACCACCGGTTTTCCGAGAATCAGGTATTCGTTGAGCTTGGTCGGATAGACGTTGCGCGTGTATTCGGTTAAACGGTACGGGATGATCCCCACGTCGAACTGCTGGACGTAATCCGGAAGCTGCGTGTGCGGTTTCTGACCCGCCAGGATGATGTTGGGAACCGCGCGCAGGCGCGTTACGTCGGTCTGGATGGGACCGACCAGCAGGAACGTGTAGTTCGGGTGGAGCCGGGCCAACTGGCTCAGCAGGTCCTGGTCCACCCACTGGTGGATGCCGCCGACGTATCCGATGATGGGCCGTTTGCAGGACACGGTTTCGGCCGGCGGAGAGACCCGGACCGGATCCGACGGCTGGAACGTGCGCAGACTCACGCCGAAGGGAAAAAGGTGAACCTGTGAATTATACCGGCGGGCCTGCTCCTGCAGCGCGCGGGAGGTCACGAAGACCAGGTCCGCCTCCCGGAACAGCTTCTGCTCGCTCGGGACGATCCGCTGCGCGGCCGGCGTGGAATCGGCGAAGCTATCGATGCAGTAGTACACCAGCAGCCGGTAAGGGATGCGGTGGATGAGATCCAGCGTCAGCGGCGTCGGAAGGAACGTCCAGCAGACCGGATGGTAGAACTCCGTCGCCGCCATCCACCGCCGCAGCGCCGAGAGCAGCAGCCACCGGTTGATCCGGCGGGCGAGCCGGGAATACGGAAACGGCAGGAGGATCGGCGAGTACACGAACAGGTTCTTCCGCTCCTCCCGGAATCCCTGCAGGTTTTTCTTCCAATTGGAAAATCGCTTCCGGATCCTGCCCATGTCCCCGATCCGCAGGTTGCGCACGCCGGTGTTCTCAACATAGAGGACTCGGTGCCCCCGGTCGGCCAGCGTGGCCATGATCTCCTGGTGTCCCTGCCAGATGAAATCCCAGTCGATGGAGGAGAAGCAGAGGATCGGCTCGGGTTCGTTCACCGCGCGTTCCTCAGCATAGTTTGAGCAGTCTGCGGAAAAGCTCCGCGTTGCGCGTCGCCCAGGCCAACGGCGATGCGATCTTCCATCGCACCAGCGCGAGAATCACCAGGAACGAGGCGCTCTCGATGATCCCGGTCCGGTACATCCGCATCTGATCGACCGCATGGCGGAAGGCCTCAGGGCTCAGGCGATAGCCGAGGATCTCGAAAAGCGTCGGCTGGTCTTCGGCCCGGAGCGGATGGGCCTGCGACTGCGTCCGGACATGGAGCCCCACTTCGAACGCGAGTGCCCAGAATAAGTAGCGCCGGATCTCCCGCCGCCAGCGGGCCACGCGGCGCTTATGCTGCGGCCAGCGCGTGAGGTGTTCGTCGCAGTAGCGGGAAAGGTTTTCATCGTAATCCCGGGCCATCGATTCAATGGTGCGCGCGCTCTGGGACTGGCGCTGCTGCCGCCATTTCCAGAGCACCTGGGAGAGGTGCCCGACCGCATGCGATTCGGCGATCCGGAACCAGACCGGGAAGTCGCCGAATCCGATGGCGCCCTGCTCGTTAAAGCGGATGTCTGCGAGCGCGCTGCGCCGGATCAGCGCGCCGGGTGTGGCGACGGAAGACCGGCCGGACCGGAACGTTTGTTCGATGTAGGTCAAGCCCGGCAGCACGGGAGCCGTGGGATAGGAACGGATCCCCAGACCCCTGCCCTCCTCGTCGATCAGCTCCCAATCGGAGCAGACCACGCCGGCTTCCGGATGGTCCTGCAGGAAGCGGACGTACTGCTCTACCAGCGAAGGGTCATGCTCATCATGATCATGAAAGAAGCCAAGGAACTCTCCGCGGGCCTGGTCGATCAGGAAGTTATGGTTTCCGTAAAGGCCGATGTTCTCCTTTTGGCGGAAATAGCGGATCCGTGGGTCGCGGCTGGCCGCTTCGCGGCAGAGGGCTTCGGTGCCGTCGGTGGACCCGTTGTCGCTGATGAGAATTTCCAGCGGCGCGTAATGTTGCGCGAGGATTTTCGGCAGGGTTTCCCGCAGCGCGCCGGCCCGGTTGCGCGTGGGGATGCAAATCGAAACGAGCGGCTGCGCCATTTAAAGGGGTCCCAGGGCGGCCAGCCCCTGCTCAACGGAGAGGAATGCCGGCACCCCGGCGGATTTCAGCTTTTGGGTGTTGAGCTTGACGCGCAACGGGCGTTTTGCCGGTTGGTGAAGCTCCGGAGTCGGCGTGGGCACGATCAGGTGTTCGTCCAGCTTGAAGAAGGCGCAGACCCGGTGAGCCAGCTCGGTCCGCGGGAGGAAATCCGGACCCGTGGCATGGTACGTGCCCCGGAGATCTTTTTCGAGCAGGAAGCGGGTCGCCGAGGTCAGATCCCGCGTGGCGGTGGGAGATCCCCATTGGTCGGAAGGCAGCCGCACGGTTTCTCCCGCCCGCAGCCGGTCCACGAGCCGGATCACGAAGTTTTTCCGGGCCGCGTCCGGGCCGTACAGGCCGGAGGTCCTCAGGATCAAGTGCGCGTCCGGCAGCGCGTTCCGGACCGCGGTTTCCCCCTCCGCTTTGCTGGCCGCGTAAACGCTCAGCGGCCGCACGGGGTCCGATTCCAGATATTCAGGAAGCGATCCGTCAAAGACATGATCGGTGGAGTAATAAACGGCGGTCCCTCCGTGATTGCGCGCCCACTCGGCGATGACCCTCGGCCCTTCCGCGTTGACGCGCCGGCACGCCTGGGTTTCGGTTTCGCAGAGATCGACGTTGCAGAAAGCACCGGCAATGAGGATCAGGCCGGGGCGGATCCGGTCCATCAGTGTGATCAGCCCGCCCGCGTCACTCAGATCGGCTGTCTGCTGCCCCGCCGAGGGATTGCGGTGGACGGTCTCGATGACCTCACCGGTTCCGCCGAACTCCGAGGCCAGGGCCCGGCCCAGCTGTCCGCGGGCTCCGAGGATGAGCGTTGTTGTTTTCACCCGAGGTCAGATCAATTGCGGCCGCGGGATCGGCACGGCGAAGCGGCCGCCGGCCGCCGCGAACGGCTTCATCTGAGCGATGATTTCATCCCTGAAGTTCCAAGCCAGGATCAGCATGTGGTTGACGCCGTTTTGTCTCCAGGCGTCGGCTTGTCGGACCGGGATGTGAGTTCCCGGGGTGTAGAATCCCTGCTTTAGAGGATTTCGGTCCAGGATCGCGGTGATTTGCCGGGCCACCGAAGGGCAGAAATTCAACAGCGTATTGGCTTTCGCCGCGGCGCCGTAACCGATCCAGTGCGCCCCGTCTTCGGACAGACGGTCGATGAACTGTTCAAACGAATTCTTCCATTCGGCGACGCCGCGGGCGAATCCGGCCCACGTGGCCGCTTTTTCTAACTGCAGCTTTTTCTCCTCTTCCCAAAGCGCCTGCAGGCGCTCGGTCGGCGGCCGGGCGTTTTGCCCCCGCTGGATCCAGAGGAGCACGGAGCCCCCGTGAAGAGGGACCGGCTCAACATCGGTCAGCCGGAATCCGTGCTCGTGCGCCAGCACCATGACTGGCCGCAGCCCGATGTAGGAGAGATGCTCATGATAGATGGTGTCGAATTCCATCTGGCGGAACAGGTTCCCCAGATAAGGGACTTCGATCAGAAGGACTCCGTCGGCCGTGAGCAGCTGGTCGGCCGCGACGAAGAAATCATGGACATCATCGATGTGTGCGAACACGTGGCGCCCCAGCAGCACGGAGGCGCGGCCCCCTTCCCGGGCCACCGCTGACGCGGTCTGGCTGTCGAAGAATTCTTCCATGGTGGGGATGCCGTTGGAGCGGGCGACCGCGGCGATGTTGCGCGCCGGTTCCACGCCCAGCACCCGGGTTCCTTCATTCTGAAAGGCCTTGAGAACCAGGCCGTCGTTGCTGCCAAGCTCGACCACACAGTCGGCTGGGGACAGCTCCAACTGCCCGACCACGCGCCGCGCCAAATCCGACGCGTAGCGGCGCACCGATTCGGAGGTGGAGGAAACGTAAGGGTATTGGCGATACATTTGCTCGGGCGGCACGACGACCGTGAGCTGAACGAGCCCGCAGCCCGGACACAGGGAGACCGCCAGCGGATAGGAGGCCTCTGTTTTGAATTCTTCGGGAGAACGCAGAAACGAGTTGGCCAGCGGCATGCTGCCCAGATCCAGGAACGGTTCCGGCAGAGGAGCCCGGCAAACGCGACAATGGGTGTGGGCGGGCATCGTGGGCGCCTTCTTACCGGTGTTTCAGTTCCCAGTCGTAAGGGATCTGTTCGCTCAGAGGGTCCAGCCGCTCGATTTCGTTCGGATCGTGAGGGATCGTGGCGCAGTTGGCCACGATCGCCGGCTGGGTCCCGACCCCCTTGAAGCCGTTCCAGATCATGGGCGGAACCTTGACGAGGCAATAGTTGTCTCCGCCGAGGAAGATTTCCTGCACCTGGCCTTGGGTCGGCGAACCGGGCCGGTTATCGTACAGCACCAGCTTGATCGTTCCCACCACGACCGCGTAATTGATCGTCATTTTGGAATGAAGGTGCCAGCCCTTCACGACGCCGGGATAGATGCAGGAGAAATAAATCTCTCCGAATCGCTCGAAATGCGGATCGGTGGCCTTGAGCATGTGCATCACCTTGCCCCGCTCATCGGGGATCTGCTTGAGCGGATGGATCAGCACGCCTTCGATCATCGGTGGCCGTTCCCCTGGAAGAAGTCCTGGTACCAATGGATGGTTTCTTTCAGGCCCTCTTGAAGGGAATAGCGGGATTTCCATCCGAGCACCTTCCGGGCCTTGCCGGCATCGAGGTACTGATGAGCGATTTCGGCGGAGGCCTGGTTCTGGACCACCGGCTCCAGATTGTTTCGATCCGAGAGGCCGAGGATCTGTTGGGTCACCTGAAGCACGCTCAACGGCTGCTCGTTGCTGAAATTGAAGGCCTCGCCGTTCAAATCCGGTTTTCCGCCGAGCCGTTCGGCCAGCAGCACGTACGCGGAAACGGCATCCTGAACGTAAAAGTAATCCCGCGTCGGCGTGCCGTCGCTGCGGATGATGGGACGTTCGCCGCGCAGCGCCGACCGGATGGTGCCCGGCACGATCCGGTTCCAGTTCAAGTCACCGCCGCCGAACAGGTTTCCGCACCGGGCAATCGCCACCGGCAGCTGGTACGTCGCCGCGTACGATTGGGCGATCAGGTCGGCGCATGATTTGCTGACGTCGTAAGGGTGGCGTCCCTGCAGAGGAGCTTCCTCCCGATAAGGCAGATCCGTGTGATCACCGTAGGCCTTGTCGGAAGAAGCCACCACGATCTGCCGGACCGTCGGAGACCGCCGGCACGCTTCCAGAAGGCACCACGTGCCCTGGATGTTGCTCTCAAAGGTGGAGAGGGGGTTCCGGTTGGCGATGGGAACGATCGCCTGCGCGGCCAGATGGAAAACGGTCTGGACCTCGTACTCGCCCAGCACGCGTTCCAGCAGTCCCGGTTCCTGCAGCTCGCCGCGAACCACCCGGATTTTCTCGATCAGGCCGGAGCGGCACAGTTCGGACTGCGGAACCCAGTCGCGCATCAGCGTGACGACGTCGGCTTGCGCCTCGTGCAGCCACCGGATCAGCCAGCTTCCGAGTAGACCGGTTCCCCCGGTCACCAGCACCGGCCGGTCGCGCCAGAACGGGTTCACTTCCACAGCTTCCACGGCGCTTTTCCGCCGGCCCACAGGTCATTGATCAGCTTGTATTCCCGGTAGGTGTCCATCGGCTGCCAGAATCCTTTATGGGAATAGACCATCAACTGCTTGTTCTGGGTCAGTTTCTGAAGCGGTTCCCGCTCCAGGACCAGGTCCTCCTCGTCCCGGAGGTAGGGTTCTTTCAGGAACGCGCGTTCGAAGATGAAAAAGCCGCCGCTGATGATCCCATCCGCGACCTGCGGTTTCTCGTTAAAGACGATCGCCCGGCCGGAAGCGTCCAGCTCGAGTTCTCCGAACCGGCCGGTGGGACGCACGCCGGTGACGGTCCCGATCTTTCCATGGGATTCGTGGAACTTTAAAAGGGTCTTCAAGTCGATGTCTCCGAGCCCGTCGCCGTAGGTCAGGCAGAAGCGCTCACTGCGCACGTACGATCCGGCCCGGGCAACCCGCCCTCCGGTCTGGGTTTTCTGGCCGGTTTCAACCAGCGTAACCTCCCAATCCTCTTCCCCATCCCGGGAAACATGGTATTCGAGCTTCGCGGAGTTTCCGACATGGATCGTAAAATCGCTCTGATACGCGCGGTAATTGAGGAAGAAGTCCTTGATCAGATGGCCTTTATAGCCCAGGCAAAGGATAAAACGGCGGAAACCCGCGGCGGAATATAACTTCATGATGTGCCAGAGGATAGGGCGTTCCCCCACTTCCAGCAGCGGTTTGGGCCGGAACTCCGTCTCCTCGTGAAGACGGCTGCCCTGCCCGCCGCACAGGATCATGACTGGAATCTCTTTGGGTTGAAGGGTCGGCATAAGAGATTTATTTTATCACTATTGGATCGCCAATTCCTTGAGGAACGAGCGCTTCGGAGGAGGGTTCAGGCGCCGTTGGAGCCGCCGGAACGGCAGTCCTGCGATGTAGGGCAAGACGGCCGGAGAGGTGCGCGCGGCCTTCCAGCTCCAAAGGATCGCTTTCTTCCAATCGCGGTTGCGCGCGTATCCGCCGGCCAGCATCGCATAAAAACGGGCCCAGATCCGGGCTTCCCGGGCCTTCAGCCGTGGGTCGAGGTCTTGGGCGGCGAAGAAGCGCTTGAGCGATTTCTCTCCCGAATCGATGTGGATCTCGACGTTGCGGCTCTGGTTGCTGGGATAGTGGCGATACAGAACCAGAAAATCCGGCACCGACCGAAGCGTGCCGGCGCGGGCGAGGCGGCAGACCATGTCCCAATCGGACAGGATCACCAGGTCCGTGCCGAACCCGCCGATCCGGTCGAGGATTTTTTTTTGGATCACCACGCAGGAGGCGAACGCCGGAAGGTTCCGGAACATCAGGAAATCCCACAGCGTGTCCTGCCGCGGATGGCAGGCGCGGGCCTCCAGGACTTCCAGCCGGTTGTCGACGCAATAGGCGCTGCACTGGACCGCGGCCAGGTCCGGCTCTTTTCGGAAGGCCTCCATCTGGACCTCCAGCTTGCGCGGCAGCCACAGGTCATCGCCATCGAGAAACGCCGCGTATTCGCCGCGGGATTCCCTGATCCCCAGGTTGCGCGCCGAACCGGTTCCGCCGTTTTCCTTCGGCAGGTACCGGACCCGGTCCCCGAACGACCGGACCACATCGGCGGTACGGTCCGTTGATCCGTCGTCCACGATGAGGATTTCCATCGGGCGATAGGTTTGCCTCAGCACGCTGCGAACAGAGTCCGCCAGCACGTCGGCCTTGTTGTAGGTGACGATGACGACGGAAACGAGCGGATTGCCGGCGGTGTTCATGTCCGCTGCAGGAACTGGAGAACCCGGCTGCTTTCCTTGACCTGCTCCCAATTGCCCCGATGGAAAACGGCCAGTAACGCGATGACCCCGAGCACCCTCCGGGTGATTTCTATCCAATCGGTTAGAGTTCGCCCCAGTACAGATGTGAACACCGCATGGGTGAGGAGGGCGGCGATCCCCAAGAGCCCCGCCGACCGCAGCGGTTCATCGCGCAGGGTTTTCACCGCCGGCCCGTTCCGTACCGCCCGCGCCGCTCTTTGGGCGGCGCTTCCAAGATGCCTACGCGCCCATTCAAAGAGACGGGAGAGCTGCCTGAGAAGAATGCTTCCCTTCGCGTAAGAGCGCCGCCGGACGACCTCATAAAGCCCCGCACAGCCGAAGATCAAGAAGAAGGGGGTGACCATGTCCCGAAGGCGGAAAACGGTCCCGATGTTGCCGTTGGCCAGAGATCCAATCCCTGTGAAGATGACCGCCGCCAGTATAAGCGCGAAGGTGTTTTCTTGCCTTTTACGTAGGCCTTGGATCATGCCGATCACAGCGAAGGGGAACAGCGCATACCAGACGATCAGCTGTGGGTAGGAAAACCACTGGAAAACGTTGGAGATTTTCCAGGGAAACGGCTCGAACAGGTAATGGAGAACCGCCCGTCCCATCCCTAGTACGATCGCCAGGTTCATCCGCCCTATTTTAATCCACTCCCACTGGTACCCTCCCTCGTAAAACCGGGCAGGCAGGAAGGAGTAGGAAGAACCGGGTGTGGTCGTGAAGCCGATATGCCAGTTAAAAGGGATGCTCAGGATCTGCCGGATCCGGTAGCCAACCGGTTCCCAGAAACAGAGCGCGACACCGATCACCAACAGCATCAGGACTCCCGCGGTTGTCCAATGCGGATGGGCGCGGAGCCCTCGCGCGAGGACGTGGGCGATCAGCAAGGATCCGGCCAGCAGGAAGCTTAACGAAGGGTCCCGAAAGGTGGCGTGAACCCAGAGAGAGCCCAGCCCCAACAAAAACAGCGTGATTCGGGATCTCGCGTTCCTCGTTTCAGTGAATCGAATGTAGAGAAACAGGATGAGCAATGTAAAGAAAGTGAGCGGGACTTCTTTCAGGTTTGTGGTGGACCATAGCACGAGCGATGGAAAGAACGCGGTGAGAATTCCGGCCCATCGCGCCGGCTGGATTGAGAAGCAACGTTGTCCCACCCAAAAGACCAGGACCGCGATCAGGGCGCCCAGTAGACAGTTGATCAATTTGACCGCGCAGGGGCTGAACCCGAACAGGTGATAAAACCATCCGATGCAGTAGATGTAGCCGTGCTTCCCATACTGGTTAATTCGAAACGACAGCACGGGCTCGTCGGACCCTTCCACAAACTGACTCGTGGCGTAGCCCCTCTGGGAAAAATAATCGCTGTCGCCGATCTTTAGATAACCACGCGTCTTGTCGCTGATGTGGAGATTCCAACCCTGGACCGGCCCGTCCTGGTGAGGAAGCTCTCCAGCCACCTTCCAAGAGAGTAAATCGAGTCCTGTCGAGACGCCGACCCTCAGAAACAGGGCGCTGAGGAACAATAGGAGCAGGAACCGGCGGTTCGCAAGTCCGCTAAATCGATAGAGCACTGCCGCCACGGCCGCCGACAGCAGCGCCGTAAAAACAGAGCCCGGCGAAAACGATGCCATGACTCCCAGGATGATCCCGGCGCCGACCCAAAGATTACTGGTCAACGTATTCTTCCCAGGTTCCCTCCAGGGGAACGGGGTGTGTCAAGACGGTCCCCTGGATGTCCAGTCGCTGGAATTTGAAAGTCAGGCGTTTGTTGATCTCGACAGCATCTCCTTCCGGAGGATATCCTCGTAATCCCCGTCCATACCGGAACATCGTTTGCGAAGAAGGATCCCGGTCACAGGCCAGCACAAGGGTGGCCAGGATGAGGGACCTGTCGCTTTTTGGGATCGATGTTTTATCCAGTATCCTGATAATTTTCGCGATCGGCCGAGCGGGGTCTTCCATGTAGTAGGTGATGGCTCCGTGCCTGAGCATTTTTCGCCGGCCATGTGTTTCAGGCTCTCGAAAAGCGCAGATGATCTGTACCGGAATGGGGCTTTTAAGGATCGGAATAAGTGTCTTTTTAAGGATCGGAATAAGTGTCTCAGGTGCGGCAGTTACGGTAGCAGGAGGATTCTCTTCGGATGGAGGAGGCAGCGAGATGGCATTCTCCAGTTGATCGTACTGTCCGTAGTAATTGGTTACCCGGAGGGTGTGGCGACCCCCATTTAGCAGAAGAGGCGGGACCCCCCATGCCTCCAGGCGCGTTGGACTGATATAGCGCATGTTCAGCGTCCAGTTGCCGACCTGTACGGACGAACTTGCTTGGAAATTGCTTCCGTGGATGACGATTCTGATCTTATCTCTCTCGGTGAATGAGCGCGGCTGCGCATCATCGATCCGGGGGGGAATGGAGATGAGCCGAACCGGTTCTTTCCATACGACGGCGAGACCTCGCGGATTGGTGAGGGTCAATGTGTAGGAACCGGGATAGATCTTCTGGGTCGGAAGGAGGAGATCAAGCCGGCGAGGCCGCGCAGAGGCGGGGGTAAGCGAGACCCCTCCGATGAGGGCCACACTTTTAGAGCTGAACCGACTTCCGTGAATTGTCAAAGGAGCGTTTTGATCCGCCGTGATGATCATTTCCATGGGCTCCACCCGGCTAATGGTGGGAGTCAAGACGTAGATCCGATAGTTGAAGGTAATAATGGGCGTCGCCAGAAGCAGGAGGATGAGAAGCGCTCCCAGATCCACCAGACTGATCCGCCCAAACAGTTTTCCCTGGTCGTCAAGCAGCGGCATGGTCCCTCGCTTTATTCAGGCATCCCAGAAGACCGGCGGCGGCGAGCAGTAAAAGAACGGGTTCGATCCCCCACCGGTGGCGGCCTTCCACATAATACACGCTTTGAAGCAAACTGATCGAGACCGCGAACCCGATCAGCAGCAGGCCCGGCGGCCGGCACCAAAGAAGACGCCATTGCCACAGCCCGATGACGGCCAGCGCCGCCACCCCGGCGTAGTAGATTCCATAAAGGATCCGGTAATGGTGCGGATATTTCAAGCCGGTCTGGGGCCCGGCCCACCAAAAGAGGCGCAACTTTTTCAAGTAGAGACCGAATGCTTGCCTGGGATGTTCGCGGATGAAACGAAACGCCTCATCCCGGAACAGCCGGTCCTGGCCGGATTCATCCAGATCCTTCAGCTTCTGCAGTGCGTGCTGGGGAAGCGTATCCAGCGCGGACCGGCCGTCCGGCAGATACCCGGACCCCGAGGAGTTGGGGTTATTTCCCTGCCATAAGGACTGGCCGGTGGTCGTGATGAGGACCGGAAAGCGATCCAGCACGATCGCGTTCCGGATGAGCCACGGCAAGACCACCGCGCCGGAAACCAGCGCGGCGACGGCCAGCACCTGAATCCGGCGCAGCGCCTGATGCCGGAGGGCCCACGCCGTCACCGTGGCGGCCCATGCCAGAAACGCCAGCGCTGTCCCCCGGGACAACAGCGCGAATCCGCCGGCGGCGCCCGCATGGAACGCTGTCGTAGTGCGGGGGGCTCGCAGAAGGCGCAGCCATGCCCAAAGAACCCACAGCAGAGCGAAGACGTCCAGCGTCAACGAATGAAGGCGCGTCGAGAACAGGATCAGCGGAGGATGCAGGGCCGTCAACCAGGCGCCGAGCATGGAAACACGGGGATCCTCAAAAACCAGCTCTCCGATCACCTTGACCTGGATCGCCGCGAAAGCGCCGATCAGGCACTGGATCAGCAGAATGGCTGTGTGGCTGTGCGCGGTCACTGCGTAAACAGCCGCAGTAAAGAGGGGGTAGACGGGCAGCACGTAGGCGTAATAGGGTGCTCCCATTTGATGGCGTATCAGCCCCCGCCCCGCGAGCAGGTTGTTGGCCATTTCTTCAAACTCCCACAGCTGCGGGTGCTGGAAATGCCCCAGCCAGATCCCGCAAAGCAGGCGAAACCCAAACGCGACTCCCAACAGCATGAAGGCCCGTTTCATCAGGAACTCTCGGATATCAGGCCGGGGCGGCTGCGGAGTTTTCGATGGCAAAGGACGATGCAGAAGAAAAGGAGCAGATAGCCGTAGAAAGGCAGAGACAGCCAATAGTACATCCGGGCATGCGATTGGCCCCAGATCGGGCTCGGCGGGAGCCGGTTCAGCAGGCCGCCGGGGATCAACACCGCGCTCAACGCGTAAGCGGAGAGGAACAACGCTTTTTCGATCCGCCCGAAGGAGCCGCGGTATTGGAACAGCAGCAGCGCCGTGGTCAGGAATGCCGGCAGCAGGATGATCCCGTGATGGATCCGGACGGCCTGGACCAGGATCACCGTCATCAGAAGCGTCAGCGACATCTCCAGCGCGTAGAGCAGCCGCTGGGCCTTGGGGTTCAACGTCGGCCAGCGCCGTCCGATCACCCACAGATAGATTCCTACAAAGATCATTTTAAGCGTCAGCGCGAGCGCGATCACCCATCGGGCATGCTGGACCGGTGCCGTACCGGCGGTTTTGAGAACCAGATCCCACATGCGCGGAGAGTCGGTCTGAGCGAACAAACGATTTAGCGTGCTGGAAAGGGTCTGCCATTCCAAGAGCGCAATGAGCTCATTGGTTTCCACCTTCGGGCTGAAAACCAGCGCCAGAAAGTGTCCTACCCCGGTTTCCCAGAAGATCCGCCCGCCGAAGACCGCCCAAAGGGCCCCGGATAAAACCAGTCCCCAAGCCAAACACCACAGCACGGTCTTCCATTTCCGTTTAAGAAGAAAATAAATTCCCAAAAATCCCGGCAGGTATTTCATGAGCATGCCGGAGACGACGCCGGCCCCGGCCAGCCAGTCCCACCCTTTGAGGAAGCCGTAGAAGGCCAGACAGATCAGGTAGAACTCCAGGCATTCCACCTTGCAGGATGCGAACGATTCCAGGAACGGCCCGAAGTTCAAAGTCAGCACGGCCGCCAGGATAATTTCCTTCCAGCCGATCCGTTTTCTGGCCACCGCCTTCATCAGGAAGAAGATGGACAGCGGGAACAGAACCAGCTGCGAAAGGTAAAACGGAAGAATCAGCTGTTCGAATGAAAAGGCCGAAAACAGCGCAAGAAACCCGTAATACAGCAGTCCATAAAACACGTTGGTACCGCCCAGCAGGACCAAATCGCCGGTTTGCCGCCAATGCTGGGCTTCCAGGAACGTCACCCGTAAATCGTTGACGGAAACAGGATGCGTCAGGGGATTGTAAGCGGCGATCGAATAGCCGAAGTGAGCCAGCGTGTAAAACAGCGCGAGGCCCCAAAAGGATTTCTCGGCCCGGCTCACCGGTCCCCTTTCGAAAAGAATTCGATCACGTTTTGAGCCGAACGCAGTTCCATCGCGGCCCGCGAGGCCCGCGTGAGCGTGGCCACATGGGGGGTCAGCAGAACCTGAGGCAGTCCGCACAGCGGGCCCGAATACGGCTCCTCGCCGAAAACATCCAGCGCCGCGCCCGAAAGACGGCCCGATTTTAAATTTTCCAGCAGGGCGGCTTCCTCCACCAGATAACCCCGCGCGGTATTGATGAGCCGGCTTCCCGGCTTCATGCGGGCCAGCTCTGCGCGGCCCAGCAGAGGGCCGTCTTCAGGGGACCGGCCCGCGTGCAAAGAGACGACGTCGGATTCCCCGAGCAGCCGGTCCAGATCGCAGAGAACCGCGGTTGACGGGATCCGGTCTGCTTTTACGGCCGGGTCCGTCACCAACACGCGCGGATGAAACGGACGCAGGCATCGCTCCACCTCCTGCCCGATCCGGCCGAAACCGATGAGCCCAAGGGTCCATTCCGACAGCAGGTGTCCCGTATGCTTTTTCCAGCGGCCGTTACGAAAATCGTCCGTGTGCAGAGGGAAATTCCGCGCCAGCGCGAACAGCATGGCCATGGTCATTTCCGCGACCGGCTGGACCACCTCGTCCGGGGTGGTCAGCACCGCCACCTTCCGGTGCTGGGCCGTTTTCAAATCGATGGAGTCGGTGCCGATCCCGCAGCGGCTGATGCATCGCAGTCGGGGCAGCGATTGAAGGATCTCTGCATCGTAGGGCTCGACGCCGGCCAGCACCGCGTCGGCCTCCCGGAGGTGCTGAGCCATCTCTTCCCTGCGCAGGCGCCGGCCCAGCGTGTTTCTCTGGATCGTGAAGCCGGATTCCCGAAGCACCTGAAGCGGGCGATCATCCTGTTCGGCGAACTGCCCCAGCGCGATATAAACGGTGGGGGTCATCGCGCCAGCATCTCCTGAAGGACCGCCTGCTGGTGAGGGTCATCACGCAAATAGCCCTGCACGACGGCCACTTCCCGGGGTTCGTTGATGCCGAGATACCCCCGCGTGAAAGGAATGCCCAGCAGGGGGATGTCATGTTCCAGGATCCGGGATTGATCGATCGATTCAGCGGTTTCCAGCGGCGTGCGCGGCAGCGTCAGGTAGCGGTCCAGGAAGTCCCGGCGGTAGGCGAGGATCCCCAGGATCCGCCGGACCGGCTCCCAGCCCGGCCCCAGCTTCTCTCCCAGCGCGGAAAAGTTCCGTGAACAGAAGAAGATTTTTCCGCCGGATGAGATCACGCATTTGACCACCGAAGGATCTTCTAGTTCTTTCCCTTCTTCCAGGGGGGCTACCGCGTTCCAGGCGGGCGCGGAAGGATTTTCTTCAATCGCGCGGACCATCCGTTCCAGATCCCGCGGCAGAACGAGGATTTCATCTCCCTGAATGTTCACGACGTGGGTACAGTTGAACTGTCGCGCCGCTTCGGCGACGCGGTCGGTGGCCGCCGGATGCTTGGGCGAGGTCATCACCACCTTCCCTCCGTAGCCGCGGACCGCTTCTTCAATCTCACGATCGCACGTCGCCACCACGACATCGCTGAACCGGCCGCACAAAAGGGCTCTCCGCCGGACGTGCTCCACCATCGGCAGGCCCTGCACATTCAAGAGCGGTTTTCCCGGAAAACGGCTGGAAGCCATTCGGGCGGGGATGATCGCGGCAACCTGAACGGAGCTCATCCGGGGGGCCTATTGAGGAAGCGTGCCGCAGTCGACATTGATGCACTGGCCGGAAACGGCCGAAGCGGCCGGGCTGGCCAGGAAGCAGACCACTTCGGCCACTTCCTGGGCCGTCGGGAGCCGTCCCAGGGCGGTTTGAGTGGCGGCGAAGTCGCTCAGATAAGCGTCCACGCCTTTCCCTCGCGCCGGCGAATGGGGTTCCTCCAGAGAGGCCCGGATTTGCTCGGTGGCAACGTACACCGGGCAGACTGCGTTGACGCGGATCCCGCGCGGGCCCAGCTCTTTGGCCAGCGCCTGCGTGATGCCGTTGACGGCGAACTTTGCCGCGCAATAAGCGCTGTTATTGGCGCTTCCCCGCTTGCCGGCCAGACTGGAGACGTTAACGATGCAGCCCCCCTTCTCCATCCGCGCGGCGGCCTCCGCGCACCCCCAGAGGGTCCCCAGGATGTTGGTTTCCAGGATCTCGGCCGCGAACGATTCGTCCACCGCTTCGATCGGCCGCCACCGGGAAATCCCCGCGCCGTTGACCATCACGTCGATCCGGCCGTATCGTTCCACAACGGTCCGGAGAAAGCGCTGCATCTGGGCCTGCTTGCACACGTCGGATTGGCTGTGCAGGAAATCGGCCGGTAAAGACGGATCTCGCGGAGAACGGGAACAGACCGCCACGGCAAAACCCCACTGATGGAAAAGATCCGCGATGGCCTTTCCGATTCCGCGCGTTCCCCCGGTGATTGCGACCACCGGCGCGCGCGCTGCGCTCATGACAGCGGCTCCAGATGGGCCAGCCGGTGCAGCATGGGTCCATCAAATGCGCTGATGAACGGAATCCGGATGCCCAGCAAGCGAGGGCCGGCGGGTCTCATGCAGCGGGAAAGCGTGTGGGTGTAATAAGGGCACGGTCCATCGAGGAATATCTTATCCCCGGGGTCCCAAGGATAATCCTCCATCCGGGCAACCTCTCCGCCGGGCAGTTCCTTTTCTTTTCGGTTCACGCAGTAAAAATGAGAATCGGGCCCGCTTCGTTTCCGAAGGAAATGGAAGTAGGAACGGATGCTGGAGGCGTTCATCTCCTGCATGCTGGCGATGTTGATGGCGCAGTCGATTGCATCCGGAATGGATTCCATTTCCTGCGGCAGCACGAACGTCACCTCCGCGGCCGATCGCTCCGGCCCCGAAACGCGGCTTAACCGGGCCGTTGTGTCGGCCCGGCTGTGCAGAGAAGACTGAAAGACCAGCGCTTTCGGGAGATCGATGCAGAACAGCCGCGCGCCCGGACGAATCCGGCGAACCAACGCGCCCAGAATGCCGCATCCATCGCCGATAATCACGAAGGTTCGCGGAGACAGCCGACGGTTTTCCCAATGGTCGGCCAGAACGGCCGTAATCGCCGCGGTTTTCCAGATGTCGTAGCTGATCGGCAGCGACATTTCACGGGCCAGTTTCCGGAGGGCCGCCCAGGTTTTGTTGTAGGAACGCAGCCGAGCGGTCGTCCGCCGGTACGAGGCCCTTTCCAGCGCGTGAAAGGCCTTCCAGGCGATTCCCGGCCGGAGCGAAGCGTCGATCCCGAATCCCCGGAACGAGATTTCCTCCCCCTCCCGCCGGATCGTCAGGTTTTCTCCCTCCGCACGCCAGTAAGGGCTGGTATGTTCCTGCGGATAAGGATTGCGCGCCGCTTCTTCCAGAAGAGATTCGACGACAAGATTCATGTTAGAGGGTCATGGCGGTGAATCCGCCGTCCACGGTGACGATCGATCCCGTGACGAACGTAGCCGCGTCCGAGGTCAGCCACAGAACCGCGCCGACGAGCTCTTCCGGCTTCCCGAACCGCCGCATCGGCGTATGGTTCAGGATCTTGTTCTTCCGGTCCCGGTCGATGAAGTTCTTCATGCTCCATTCGGTCGGGAAGAAGCCCGGTTTCAGCGCGTTCACGCGGACGTTGAACGGAGCCCATTCGCGTGCCAGATTTTGCGTCAAGTTGGCCACGCCGGCCTTGGCCGCCGAATAGACAAACGCCTTCGAGAGTGGGGGGCCGGCCGATACGGACGTGAAATTGATGATGCTTCCGGCCTGCTGGCGGACCATCGTTTCGCCGAAGACCTGGCATCCCAGCAGCGTGCCGGCCAGGTTGACGCCCACGATCCGCCGCAGTTCCGGCTCGGTGATGTCCAGGAACGGGGTCGGCGCGTTGGTGCCGGCGCCGTTGAGCAGAACGTCCACCCGCTTAAACCGGTCCAGCACGCGGCGGCGGCATTCGAGCAATTTCTTCTTCGACAGCACGTCGCATGTCAGGAACATCCCGCGGTCTTTGGGGAAATCGAACGAAGGGCGGAACTTCTTCGTCGAATCCAGGATGGACACGTTCATGCCGTTTTCCAGAAAGGCCGAGGACAAAACGGAGCCGAGATGCCCCGCCCCGCCGATGACGACGGCGGTCTTGCCGGCCAGTCGGAACCGGTCTTCCAGCGGGGTCATGCCGGGCCTCTTTTGTTTTTCATCAGATAGAGGGTCCGTCCGGTTTCGGCGACCGGCTCCTTTCCTTCCACCGTGAAATGCCGCGAAAAGGCCGATTCGAATTCTTGAGGCGTGTAATCGGTGAAGACATCTTTCCGGGCGGCCAGCAGGCTCGAAACCTGGGAGTCTTCCTTGGGCACCCATTCGATGACCAGCCAGCGGCTGATGCTTTGCAGCCATTTCGCGAGGTGCGTGAAGGGGACCTGGTTGCCGATCCTCAAATGATGCACCAGAGCCAGCGCCATGACGAGATCGGCCGGTCCCCGCTCCGCCAGGGAGGATCGCTCCTGGTGGGCCCACCCGATCGCGGAGCTGGGATTGCTCAGGTCGAGAACCAGCGGGAGGATTCCCTTTTCCCCGTCCTTCTGCGTTTGACGCCAGAGCAGCTCGACGCAGGCGGGGTCGGCGTCGAACGCCAGCGTCAGGATTCCCTTGCCGGACGGGATCCGGCTGAAGCGGCCGGTGTTGGCCCCGAGGTCCCAGCCGGTTTTCGGAGCCGGATGGATCCGTTCCAGGAAGGAGCCGATAATCTTTCCCTTCGTTTCCAGCGATTCCGGCGTGTAGGTGGAGGTTTCGTAATAGTTCGACCAGGAGGAACCTGGAGGATCCCAGCGCAAGGAGCTGACCGTCCCGCGCAAGTCCTCCAAGAGAGCTTCCAGGCTTCGTAGGCTCAGCCGGACTGATCGGGATCGGGCCTGGAATCCGGAAAGGTGCTTCTGCGCCATCGCATGGAGGTGGAGGTGAGCAGCAAGCGAAAGGTTCCACTTCGTCCTCCAGGGCAGAAGCGAACTGGCCAGGTCCAATGGGACGCCGTCCACGAAAAGGCACGACATCTGGGAGAGGCGCCCGTCACGGTAGACGACCAGGGCGAGCGGCGCCAGGAAATGCTGGCAGAATTGCCGGTAAGCCACCCACGGCTTCCCTTCCTCATAACGTTCAAAGGAAAGGGTGTCGATCCAGATGGGTTTGCCTCCCGAGAACTGGACGTTGTACGCACTGGCGTCCTTGAGCGTCATGCCGGACCGGAGAGCGGCCCGCTCGATCTCCAGCGTCAGGAGGGCGGCCGCCTTGAGCTGGCTGAAACACCACTCGTAAGGATAGGAAATGAACGGCACAAGGACCGGCTGGATCATTTTGTGGGCCCCGGTGGTTCCGAACCGGCCCGCTTCTACCTCCTGGTGGGCGATCAGGAGTCCCCGCTCGACCAACTCCTTGTACAACCCCGAAGAGATCAGATGCTCGTAGTCGGGGGCGTAGATGGGGTTAATTTGCCGGTACAGTACGCCGTTGTGATGGAACAAAAAACCACTGGGGTCCCGGAAGGAGCCCGGATGCGCCTGCGGCTCGCTCAAAGCGTTGGAAGGGACGGAGCTCAGCATTTAATGCCCGATCCGGGATTTTTCCCACCGGCTTTGCCCGATCCAGGCCACCACCGAATCGGGATCGATCCGTTTATCCTGAAGCAGCTTCGAGATGAGGTCTGGGATTAGCGTCGTGACGAAGGAAGTCGGGCAGACGGTCTCCTGCCGTTGATGGGGCATTTTCAACAGAAAGACCACATTGGCTCGGCCCAGAGAACGTCCATGCTGGATGGTCCTATACCCGTGATCAGCAGTGATCAGAACGATGGAATCGTCCCAAATTCCCTTTCTTTCCATCTCCTTGCGCATTTCACCCAAGGTCCGGTCGGCCAAGACCATATTATCCATGTACGAAGTCTCTTTTCCCGGGTTGAAATCACCCCTGGCCCGATCGTAAATGTAGGGATGATGCGGAACCGGCCAGTGAACGAAAACCAGCTGAAAAGAGGGGTCCGTCGAATCCTTCCGCGCCGCTTCCAGGATCGTCCGATAGGTTTGGATGTGTTCGGCCAAGCGTGCGGAAAGGGGGCGCCGCCGGTGTAAAAAGTTTTCCAGCTCGGAGAACCCTTTGACGCGCCATACGAAAGGCAAGGAGGTCAACAGTCTTTCCGCCGAAACCGCCAGGAAGCCGGAAGCCGCTTCAGGGATGGAGACCTCCGGGTCGTCCATCCCGACGGAGTCCCAGCGGTCGGCGGTCCAAACGCAGGCCGCCAGGTCTTTCCCCAAAATCCGGCCGTAGGGAAGATGGTACCCGGCAAGGGCGGAGTTGAAGCCCAGCTTCCGAACCCTGGAGAATACGTTCGGTTGGGCGCCCCAACTTGCGCGCTGATGGGTATCGGAGAAGCGGACCCTCAATTCGTCAGTTCGAAGAGGGCGCGCTTCATCAATGTTTTTTCCCATCAGGAGAGCGGGAATCGACAGAAGGGTGCTTCCTGCGGGAGAGTAGGCATAGGGAGCATACACCGCTTCGGACCGGAAACGGTCCAGATGGGGGAGCGCCACTCCGCCGGGACGATTTGAAAAAGCAATCAATTGATCCATGCCATCGAAGAGGAACCAGACCACCCGCCTTGTCCCGGGCTTCACCGGCAAGAGAGGCGCGTTCGGTTGATCCGAGAACTCAGCGAATGGAATTCCCATTTTGGATTTGAAGCCGGCCCAAGCCGCCTGGGAAAGGGTGACCGCCGCGAAGGGGGAGAGGATCAGGGTCGCCATGGCCGCAGCGTGAATGACTCGCCGCCGCCAGGGGCTGCACCCCCCCAGGACGACGAACGCCAACAATAGCTTCCAGGGAACATCCATCCTCCCGGGTGTTCCCACAAGCTCTGTGGAAGAAAACCTCATATGGTGGAAACGAATCCCGTTGAGTGCCGCCAAGAAGACTGCGAGGAAGCTGAACTGGGCCAGGAGCAGCACGAGGCTGGATCCCGAACGCTTGGCAAAGCGGAAGGCAATCCAAAAGAACGCTGCGAATAACAACATCGCGAGCATTGCCCCCGCGTTTACGGAAGGGGAGGGTGGGTTTTTTAAATAAAAGTATCCGTAGGACCCAGGCAACAGCTGGCACCATACCGGATAAAAGCACAGATTGGCCAGGGACAGCGCAATGGCCCACTCCTTCAGGGGCCATGAGTTCTTCATTGTTTGTTTCGGAGTCTGTTCCAAATCGCGATGATTTTCCTTTTGAATATCTCCCTTGTTTGTCTCATGACAACAAGGCCGCCAACGAGTATGCTCGCCAAGAGCTGCCATAACAACGTTCCGGAACCCGGATCAACGTAAGCGAATATCAACACTGCTCCACCTCCTGTAGAATCGCAGTCAATTTTTCATAGTTTGGAATCGTGAAGATGCCCGGTGCCGTTTCCAGAGTATCCCCGACATGAACGAACCGGCACCTGCTTTTGAGGGCCGCGTCCCGGTCCTCGGCGGTGTCTCCGAAGAAAATGATCGAATCCAGAGGGATCCCCTGCCGGGAACGCAGTTCCCGCAGCCACCGGGCCTTGTCGACGGGTGCCCCCTGAATCCATTTAAAATACCTTTTCCATCCCCGGCGTTCAAGGATGGCCCGCAGCGGTTCACTCGGCGTGCTGGAAAGGACTGCGGTTTCATGCGTGCGACAGACGGACCGGAGAAGCTCCTCCGCGCCCGGGATCTCCGCGGCCTCAATGATTTGCTCCGTTGTTTCCCGTTCGAACCGCTTTAAAAGTCCCTGCTCGATGTCCGGACCGTAGGGCCGGCGCAGGATCGTTTCGTAGATGCTGCGGAACTTCACGTCCCGCGGCGTATGGTTGAACGAACGGCAGTACGCCAGGATCTCCGGCAGTTGATCGGGAAAATCACCGAAACAAACTTCGAACGCCCGCCATTTGATCGGATTGGAGTCCACCAGCGTCCCGTCAAAATCGAAGACGAGGGCCCGGGCGCCGGGAATCAGTTCAGCGGCCTTTTTGAGAGAATCCATGGATCAACGCCTTCATCCGATCGCTCCATTTCCAAAGGAGGAACACGTCCGAAGAGAGAATCACGAAGGTATAGCCGTCGCGGAACGCGGCTTCCACCTGTTCCGGGGTCGGTTCCACCAGTTGAGTGCCGCAGGCCCTTCCCGCTTTGCGGCAGGCCTCCAGCACCTTGGCGCAGGCCTGTTGGACCCGCGGATGGTCCAGCTGTCCGGGAATTCCGAGCGATCCCGAGATGTCGTAGGGGCCCACCATCATGCCGTCCACCGACGGATTTTCCAGAAGCCGGCCGGCTGCGTCCGCTCCCTCAGGGGACTCAATCTGAATCAGCAGGGCCGACCGCTCGTTCCAGCCGGCGGTGTAGGCGTTGAAATCAAAGCCGTACCCCTGCGCCCGCGCGATCCCGTAACCGCGCGCCCCGACCGGCGGGTATTTGCACCAGGTGACGATCTGCTGGACCTCCTCAACGGTCCGGACGTTGGGAACGATGATGCCGTCGGCTCCGGAGTCCAGCAGCCGGCGGATCTGTTCCCCGTTGTGGGAAGAAACGCGGGGAAGGCAGGACGTTCCCGCGGCCTGCGCGGCCGCGATGATCCTCTGGGCCTGCTCCTGGCTGATTGTGCTGTGCTCAAGATCGATTCCCACGAAATCGGCTTCGGTCCGCGCCATGATTTCCGTGATCGAGGGGTGTCCCAACGAGGTCCAGGTGCCGAACAGCTTGCGCCGGCTTCGCAGCCCTTCCCGCAGAAGAATCTTCCCGCCGCTCATCGTTCCACTCCTTCCAAGATTGGGTCTTCCAAGAATTCCAGCAAATCGGCCGCGCTGCGCTCGATGCTGAACCGTTCGGCGGCCTGAGGGGCGTTACGCCGCAGCGTTTCCCTCAGTGCGGTGTCTTGAATGAGGCGCGCCACCTGGCCGGCCATTCCATCGATGTCACCGGGCCGGCACAAAAGGCAATTGACTCCATCCTCGGCGTAGGATCCGACGCCTTCGACCTCGGTCGTGACCAGCGCGGCGCCGGAGGCCATCGCTTGAAGCGGAGGAGCCGGGAACCCGTCATACAAACTGGGATAGACGAAGATGTCGCTCTCCTGCAAGGCGCGCGCGTATTCCTCCCTGTGAAGATAGCCATAATTGCGGTCAAAATCCCGGGACTGATCCGGCGTGACGACCCCCAGCGAGTGGATCCGGATCTCCGGAAAGAGCTTCCTGACCGACCGAAGCGCTTCCACGCCGGCGTCCCTGCCCTTTTGCGGATTCGGGTCGCAGTAGAGGGTGACCGTCAGAGGTTGTTTCGAACGGGGAGACTCCGGCCGGCGAAAAAAAACAAGATCGATGCCGCCGTAAATCAGTTTATCCACGCGGATTCCCAGGCGCCGGGCTCCTTCCTCGGCCTCCCGGCTGGTGATGATGGTTGGGACGGAGAGGAGGCGGTGAAAAGCCACCCAATGGGTGTACCAAGCCGCCGTTTCCGTTGAAGTGGATTGCAGAGCGCTTTCCAGGTTCACGTGAAGGGCGGTCACGAGCTTGATCTTATCGTTCGGAAGCGTTTTGAGCAGATGAGGAATTAGATAAGGGGGATGAACGACCGCCACATCTCCTTCTTTCCAATCTGCGGCGGAAGGAGCCGCCCAGAAACGGGCCGTTTGGACCCGAGGGTCCACCTGATGCAGGCGCAGCCCACACCAGGTTCGACGCGCGATTCCGCCCACGAAAAGGTCGGCGATGAGCCGCGCCCAATGAACGGCTTTTTTTCGAAGGGACAGTCGCGAAAGCGTGAACACCCGGTAATCCCACCAGTCGACGGTCGGATAATGGATGACGGTTTGGACGCCCTGCCGCACAAAGAAATTGGCGGTGTCCGCGACGATCCGCGTCATGCTGCTGGGCCGGTTGTTGGACATCAGGAACCGGACTGTCATGGGCTGACCAGGCTTTGTTCGCTGGTCCAGTAGCGGGTCCGGTGCCGGCGATAATACTCCACGGTCCGCTCGATCCCTTCCCGCAGGGAAAGGGTCGGCGCCCATCCGGTGTCTTTCTGAATCCTTGAGATGTCGCTGATGTAATCGCCGGTTTCGACGAAGTAATGGCCCGGGTTCCATTCGGTTTCCACCACCGCGGTTCCCGGCACGATGCCGGCGATCAGCTCGGCCATTTCCCGGAACGGGACCCCCTGCCCGCTCCCGACGTTGTAGACCTGTCCGTCGGTGGCCGGGCTGACCGCGGCCCGCAGGAACGCGTCGGCGATGTCTTCCACGTAGATGTAGTCCCGTTTTTGCGAACCGCTCCCGTACACGGTCAGCGGTTTGCCGTCCAGCGCCTGGCGGACGAACCAGTTCACGATCCCGTACTTGCTGTGCTTCATCTGCTGGCGGGGCCCGTAGGGGTTGGCGATCCTCAGCGAGACGGTGGGGATGCCGTAGCGTTCATAATAAAACCGGTGGTATTTTTCGCCGGTCAGCTTGTGGATCCCGTAGATGCTCAGGCAGTTGAGCGGGTGCTTTTCGTCGACAGGGTTTCGCTCGATCCGTCCGTAGACGAACCGGGAGCTGGCAAAGATGACCTTCGGCTTGCTCCCGCTGCGCCGGATCGCCTCCAGCACGCTGATCTGGCCGCGGCAGTTGATGTCGAGATCGGTGAGCATGTCCACGTTGCTGTCGGTGTAGCTGACCTGCGCGGCGAGATTGAACACGTAGTCCGTTCCCTCCGCGCATGGAAGCAGCACGTCGGCGTCGCGGATGTCGCCCTGGACGAATTGGATCTTCGATCGGATTTCAGACAGGTTGAACGCGTTCCCGCCGTAATCGGGCGCCATCGCGTCGAGCACCTGCACCCGGGCCCCCAGTTCCACGAGCCGGTGGGCCAGCGTGCTTCCCAGCATGCCCGCTCCGCCGGTGATCCAGACCTTCCGTCCCTGAAACGCTTGGAGTGTCATCTCAGCTTTTTAGAATCGCGTGGACGGGTTCAAACTGCCGGTGGTGCCGAAGCGAGCGGACCCACGCTTTCAGCGATGCGAGGCCGGGCAGACGCTGGCGCAGAGGAGCGTGGACCGAGGCCAGATCGAATTCCTTCAGCTTGCGGTCGCGGTTCCTTGCCAGGAACGGGATCAGCCACTGCAGAAACACCGTTTGAGCGACCCGGCGGGCGGCCTCCGGTTCCAGCGCTTCATGCCGGACGATTTCCTGAGTCCAGCGGTCGAGTGTCGGTGTCACTTTCGCGGGCCAGTCCCAGCGCGCGATTCGATCGAAATAGTCGATGGGGCCGGAAAAACCGGTTTTTTGAGTGTGCCGCAGCATGACGTGATAAAGGCCCTTCAGGTGCTTCTGTTTTCCATGGAGCACCGTCAGCACATTCACCGAGAGCTCATGCAGTGGAGCATACAATTTCAAATCCAGGCCCAACGCGTCGGTTTCACTCCAGGCCCAACGCATCGCGGCGGTGGGCTGAACCGAAAAGGTATTTTTCCCGATGGCGGGATAGGCCCATTGGAGCAGCCGCTGGGAAGCAACCGCGTGGGAGGCCTCTTTGTGGGCGCCCGGAACGATCTTCAACACCTTCATGCGGGAATTCCCCTGCTCCAGGCCGACGAACACCTCGGCCTGGTCGCCGGTCACGGAGGTATAGTCCGGATGGGCCTGAAGGAACGCGACGCATCGCCGCAGCTGTTCCGGGATCAGATAGTCGTCATCGCCGCAAAGCGCGGTGTAAGGCGTGGTGATCTTTTCGAGGAGCTGATGCACGCCGGCGACGGTCGTGATGCCGGGTGCCTGCCGTTCGTAATTCAGTTTTAAAGAGTTCCGGTGGCGCTCCACCGCCTGCCGGTTCTTCTCCGCTTCCTCGGGGTTTTCGCTGGCGTCTCCGATGTAAACGGGGCACCCAAGAGACCGGGAGGCATAGAATCTCAGCAGCTTATCCAGAAAGACCGACCGGTCTTTCGTCGGAATCAGCAGGCTTAAGAAGCTATCGGCCGATGAGTCGGTGAACTGTCCTGTACGCAACATTTTTCAATCGGTAGCTGAAAGGATACGCGGGGTTCATGTCTTTCCGGTCTTCCACCCGCACCCGGCCGGCATGGTCTGTTTTCAAGAAAACGGCGATCGTCGTTTCGGCGGTGCCTGTTTCGGGAAGGTAGCATTCCTTGGGGAGGAACCGGTTTTCCCGGCCGCCCAGCACCCTATGGTTGCGATAGACCAGCACTTCGGCCTGGGGCGCCTCCCGGTGGATGTGGTTCAGCAGTTCTTCGAGGTTGATCACGATGTAAGGCATCCAGCCCTGGTAGTGATACTGGCAGGAGAGGTTCGGGTCGGCCAGCGTGGGCCCGACGTCGCGGGTCCGGGTCCGGAAGATCACCGTTTCGGAAGCCGCTCCCAGCAGATCGAACACGAACTCGAACGGGCGCACCTGGTGGTGAACCACGTCCTTGCTGTAGACGATCTCTGGTTTTTCATTCAGACCCAGCGCCGGAAGCAGCTGCGCCAGGGAGGTGCCCGGCTGGATCAGGTGAAACGAGGCGCCCGGATATTTTTCCTGGGCCCGCGCGATGGCGGCCTGCGAGATGTCGGCGCCCCGGTAGCGCAGGCGCGGCAGGCGCAGCTTCAGATACCGGTGAAAGTCTCCGGTCGCGCAGCCGACCTCGAGCAGGGTTTTTTCCGAATCGGCCGTGGTCCGTTCTCGCAGCAGCTGAACGTCGCTGAACGATTCGTAGATCTTCAGCAGCTGCCAGTCGGTCAGCGCGTGCCGGACGTCGAATGCGGACGCGTGTTCCCGGTTCTGCCAATCCATGTACCAAGGCGATGAAGAAACAACAGATTTTTCCATCAACGGGTCCTCGTGTAAAAATCTTTGTCGCTGTCGGCCCTGCCCCAACTGCGCCGGCGGCTCCATTCGTATAAATTCCCCCAGCCGGGTTTTCCCTTCCGAATCTCGCCGGCGATCTTCATCCAGGAGGCCAGGCGCCCGGATCCGTTGGGCTGGTAGTCCAGCCGGCTGCTTCGTTTCCCGATCCATGCCCGCATCGCGTCGTTCGCGGCGATCTCCAGCGCAAAATCGTTCAAGTCGTAAAGCGCGGCGGCCAGCACCAGCGCCTCCAGCCGGTGCGCCGCGTCCGGACCGGCCATGTTCTCTCCGTGCTGAAGCGGATCCCGAAAATAAAGCGCATCGGCGGCCACCACCTGTCCCGCGCTGATCTGCGGTTTCTCAAGACAGTTGGCCCTCACCCAGGATTTCCGCCGGAGCTTAAACAGCGTAAAACCCCGTTCGGACAGGAATGCATCCACGTCCCGGAACAGTGGCTGTGACTCGTAGAGCCGGAAGAACTCCACCTCCACCTCGACTCCGACCGCCTGTTCGGCCAGCACCCGCTCCGCCCCTTTCAAGACGTCCAGCTCCGCTCCCTGGACATCGAGCTTCAGAAAATCCACCCGGGCCGGCATTTTCGATCCGCCTTCCTTCAGAATTCCATCGAGCGTCCGCACCGGAACCGTTTCCGTCCGAACGACGTCGTACCGGTCCGGATCGGGAAACCGGTTCAGCCACGCCCGATTCGGCGCGTAAAAGGAGCTCGCCCCCTTCGACCGGCAGACATGAAAATCGGCCTGTCCCTCGCGGGCCCCCAGTGCCCATGGGAGGTAATGGGTTTTCCCGAAAGCCGTACCGGACGGATCCGCTCGGTTCAGCCGGCCGCATTCCTCCGCGTCCGGTTCAAATCCAACCGCTTTCAGCAGCGGAGCGATCTCCCGGAAGACCTCGGGGAGCCCTTCCCGGGCTCCGGCGTCGATCAGCCCGAAGCCTTTCGCTTTCAGGACCGGAAACGCGGCCTGAAGATCAGGCATGGACCTTAGCCCGGACCCCGGCCAATTTCTGGCCGTCCTTCAGGAACATCTGTACCGTCTCTTTACTGTACGGGTGGACCAGCATCCCTTCCACCAGAGCCGGCATCGCGGTAACGATGTCGGCGCCTGCCTCGAACCACTCGACGATGTTCAGCACCTCCCGCGTAGAGCCGACAATGATCTTGGAGGAGCTCCCGAACGCGTCGAGCAAGCCCCGCAGCCGCTTCACCTCGAGCCGGGAATCATACCCCATGTTGTTGACCCGTCCGCCGAAGATCGAGACGTAGGTCGCGCCCGCCATTGCGGCCAGCAAGCACTGCTGGGCGCTCATCATCGCGGTGACGTTGACGCGGATGTTCTCCCGCGTTTCCAGTTCATGGACCAGCTTCAAATTCTCCGTTCCGCCCTCGGGCCCATGGATGGGGATCTTCACGTTGATGTTCTTCCTCCAGGCCGCGAACAGCCGCGCCTGCTCCAGCATCTCTTCCGATTCGTTGATCGTCACTTCCACCGAGACCGGCAGCGGGTCCACCAGCCGCGCGATTTCCTTGCAGTGCTTTTCGATGCCGGCCCACCCGCCGGTGACGCCGTCTTTCACCAGAATCGAAGGGTTCGTGGTGACGCCGCGGATGATGCCCAGCGCGTGATATTTCTGGATCTCATCCAGCTTTCCCGTATCCAGGAAGATTCCCGTCAGATTGCCGATGTTCATGGATGTTTCCTCTCTCATCGGGCCGGCTGCGCGGCCAAGGTTGTTTCCCACTTGTTTCCCTGCGCCATCAAGCGAGGATCGCAGACGATTCCGTGCCAGATGACCGTTTGAAAAGCTTCCGTGTGAGGGGTGATGTTCTCCGGATTCACCGTGGGAATCACCAGCACGAGGTCTCCCTTCTTCTTGGTGTAGCCGCCGTCCCGGCCGACCAGGCCCAGAACGTCCATGCCTCGGGCCTTGGCCTCATCAACGGCCGCGACCAGGTTGGCGCTGATGTTCCGCTCGCGGCTTCCTCCGCCGACCGAGAAGATCATCAGCACGTCTTTCGCCGCGGCGCGGCTGACCTTCAGCCAGTCGCAGAAGATCCGGTCCCATCCCTCGTCGTTGGCGCGCGCGGTCAGCTCGGATACGTTGTCGACGGGGCTGTACGCTTCGATGCCGGTCAATTTCCGGAAATCGTTCACGGCATGACTGCAGTTTCCCGCACTGCCTCCAACGCCGCACAGGAACAGGCGCCCCTGCTCCTTGCGAAGCCGGACCAGCCGCTCCACCATCCGGTCCAGCAGTTCCAGGTCCAGCGACTGCGCGACCCGGACCGATTCTTCGAAGTATGTTTTCAGGAACGATGCGTTCATGCGGTTCCATCCCCTTTTTTAGCGACGAGCCGCGCGAAGGAGCTGAGGCCCCTTTGCTGAAGGAATTCCTGGAAGGCCCTTTGGGTCTCCAGGTCCGAAGAGACCAGGGTTTTTTCGAAAACGGATAACGGCAGTGCCGCATCCCGTTGAGCATGGGCCCGAACGACCTGAAGATCCAGAACGCCCGGCGTGCTGACCTCCTGCAGGATGAAGCCGGACTGTTCCAGCAGTTTTGAGAGCCCGTCCCGGCTGAAGCAGTTGGCGCGGTCCGGCGGGTAGAGATACAGGTTGCGCGTCCCCAGCACGGAAAAATCGAACCCGCTGGAGAGCAAAGCCGTCACGAACAGCAGGCCCCCGGGAGCGAGTCGGTCCGACACGCGCTTGAGGAGTCCGGCTGGGTCATCGGTCCGGTCCAGCGATTCCAGCAACACGGCTACTTGGGCCTGCTCCGTGCCCTGCCCGATTTCCGATTCGCCGATCGACTGGATCTGAAGAAACAGGCCGCTTTCCCGGAGAAGCCGGCTGAAATCGTCGGACGACGATCCCACCTCCAACAGCGTCGGATGGGCCAGTTCCTGAAGCCGCAGCGTGTCCTGGATCCATTCCAGCTTGGGCCCGTACACGTGATCGGCGCGGGATTGCGTGATTTGCGCGTGAAACGAAGCCGAAGAGTTCCGGAACTGGCGGACTTCGGCCAGCAGACGGCTCCAGGCCTCCCGGTCCGGCAGCTCCGCCAAAAAGAGCGACCCGTCCTGGGGGCAGCGGACATAAGGAAGCTCGCCCACGTTTCCGGCCGGAGCCAACCGTTCTCCGCAGACGGGACAGGCCGTCCGGACCCGCTTCCTGCCCTGCAGTGCTCTTCGGGTCGCCTCCAGGCAGTGGTCCCGGTAGGGCAAGAGGCCGTCCAGCGGTTTGACAGAAGAAAGAGAAAAACTGTCCTGAGTTTGAAACGAGCGCATCACGCCCTCCGGATCGAATGATCTTTCAATGCGTATACGTCGCGGATGATCTGCATCACGCGCCGGGCTTCGTCCAACGTGCCATGCTGGGCCGGCCGGCCCTCTTTGGCCGCCGCGATGAATTCTCCGACCTCTTTTTCCCAGGAGTCGTCCCGGTCGAAATGGATGATCTCCTCGCGGGGATTGCCCAGCGCCATCGCTTCATCCTCGAACTGGCGCTTGCCGATCACCAGCTGTTCCCGCCCATAGCTGCCGGTCTTCGACAACAGGCCGCTGGCCACGAGGTAACCGTTCCGGCAGCCGATCTCCAGGCGAAACGTGTGTTTCCAGAGCGTCGCCGAAGAATGCAGAAAGGCCGGGATTCCCGTTTCGGACCGCAGCAGCACGAAAGCGTTATCTTCCACGCCGCATTCCCAGAACGAATCCGCCAGAACCGCGTCGGCGACGGAGAGCCCGCCCAGAAAAAGACACAGAAGGTCGAGCATGTGGATCCCCTGATCGAGCAGGATGCCGCCTCCCGACACCTCGGGGTTGTTCCGCCAGCTCTTCTGGTAGCTGAGTCCTCCGGATTTTCCGTATGTTCCCTTGATGAAAAGGATCTCGCCGAGCCCGCCCTGCCCCATCAGCGCCTTGGCCGCCTGCACCGAAGGGTGGAGCCGGTGATTGAAGCCGAAGACCAGCGTGTGGTCGGGAACCTCGGCCGCGGCTTCCGCGATCCGGCTGAAATCTTCCCAGTTGCGCCCCGGCGGTTTTTCGCAGAACACCCGTCCGCATTGGCGCAGGCCTTCCACGCACAGGTCGGCGGTGACGTTGTTGGGCGTGCAGACGAAAACCGCGTCCACCTGTTCCCATGGAACCGGGGTATCGATGGGCAGCACGGTTTCTCCCAACTCTGCCCGGGACGCCGGGTCCAGGCTGGGATCCGAAATCCAGATTTTTTTCACTTCGGGATGGGCCCGGAGGACCTGGTAACGGATCCTGCCCATGTAGCCATACCCGAAGATTAAACAGTTCATGCGATGTTTCCTTTTTTCAAACCTGCCGCTGTGATCAGCCGGTCCACCGAATCTTCACCCGCCGGTTGGATGTACCCCCGCACGTAACTCACCGCCTCCGGCCAGCCGGGATTCAAAACTTCCGAGCCGCCGGCATGGACTCTGCGGAGGGTTTCCGTCAACTCTTCGGGGGAGCAAACGCGTTCCTTCCAAGAGGTCAGTTCGAAGAGGGGGTCCACATCGCGGCTCCGATCCTGATGCAGATAGATCGGCTTAAGGCCATACAGTATAGCATAGAGCACCGACGAAGATCCTCGATACAAAACCGCCGATGCGGCCTCAAAATCCTGGGTAATCGAAGACCGCCGGGACACCGCCACATTCGGGAGCCGGTCCGGATCCTGGTCCAGCAGCGAGCGCACTTTTTCAAACGGCAGAACCGGATGGCACCGGAAAACGAACCGAACCTCAGGCAGGTTTCGGGCCGCCTGCATCGCACTGTTAAACAGCAGGCGGCATTCCCCAACGTATCCCTCCGGCAGCACCAGCACCGTTCGCTTGCTCGGATCCGGTTTGTGCGCGGCCTCCAAACCGGGAATCCGGCGAAAGGTCCCGAAAGAAACCAACTGGGACCGGGCGTGGCTGCCCCTCAAAAGCGTCGCGGTCCTGGGTCCGGAACAAAGAACCAGATCGGGCCGGGCATGCGCCAATTTTTCCGTCAACGGATGCAGCAGCTCCAGGTTGTGTTTGAAAAGGACCGTGTGCTGGAAACCGACGGTCCTGCAGGCCGGATCGGCTTCTTTGACGCCGGCCCAGATGCATTGTTCCCAGCCGTATCCTTCGTACAGCGTGAGGAACGCTTTCGGCCGCCAGGTCCGGACCACATTCCGGCCCATCGCGTGATACAGGGCCTGCGGCATGTTCTGACGGTTCAGGCAATCCTGCGCGGCGAGCAGGGCCACGCGCCGGCTCAACGGATGCTCCATCGTCGGCGCGAGGCGGAGCAGACGCAGCGCGCTTTGTGCCTGCAGGAACGGCAGCAGCAGCGGCGCCGAAAGCGGAATCAGACATCCTTCGGGCAGGCGGCAGAACGGGCCCGCCGAAACGTTGCCGAGAGTGAAGGATTTCCAGTCCCTGCCCCGGCTGTTCCCGCACAGCATCAGCGTTTTGACTCCGCGCGCCTCCAGTTTTTTCTGCAGGTCGCCGTAATAGAAATCTTCTCCGGCAGCCGCGGGCTGGGAACTCACACTCCAGCTTTTCGCGACGACATCGAACCGTTGGGCCCGGATTTCCGCCAGCGGACGGAGCAAGCGCAGCCGCATTTGGACCAACCGGAGGAACAGGACAAAACCGTAGGCCACGCAGGCCCCGAACCGCCACGGCAATTTCAGAGAAACCTCGAAATAGCTTCGCCCTTCGTCCTGCTGAATCAGCTGTTCCTGAACCGGGTGGATCGGTTGTTTCAGGTGCATCCAATGGATCGCCAGCACCGGCAGCTCGGAACAGGCCTGCCGGACTTCCCGGATCGCCGCGCCCAGCCGTTCCATCGCGGCGTCTTTTTCCAGCCGGACCGATTCCGAGACGGCCGTACGGGACAAGGTCTGTAAGTTCACAGCGAAACCCTCGAAAATTCATAGCGGAAGCGGGTCCGCTGACGTTTGGCAATTTTGGCCCAGGAGCCGAAAAACCGGCGCAGGGCCGGAACCATCAGCGGCGAAACGGCCCGCGCGGCTGGAGTCAGCCAGAGCGAAGGAAAGCGAAGGGTCCGGAAATCCCGGCGCAGAAGGCACCCCGCCAACGCGAGACATTGTGTGTTTTTCCTCAGCGCTCCCGTGACGCTTCCGCGCGCCAGCCACCAATTCACGCGGCGGCGGAACGAGGCCGTTTCTTTTGATGACAGTTTCCAAGCGTTCGATGCGCGCTCCATCACGCGATCCAGCGATCCGAAGAGGCGGCGGACTTCCGACGTGGAACGAAACCGGGTCCAGCAGGCCTCGTCCATCCGCAGGAAAGCGCTGATCTCTTCGGGGTTTTCTTGGCCCCCGCAGAAAGAGGCGATGAACCGCTGATGGGCCAGCATCCCTTTCTCGCGCTGGACCTGCAGTTTCTCAGCGCTCTGCTGGCGCGGATGAATGCGGACTTTTACCAGTCCGTCAGGAATCACGCCCAGGCCGCGCCGCGCCAGCGCCAGGCGCGTCCACAAGGCGTAATCCTCGGTCGGCGCAAACGCTTCTTCATAGCCGCCCGCGTCCGAGACGACCTGACGGCGGATCATGACGGTCGGGTGTCCGACCGGAGTGGCCTGAGTCCACAATAGTCCCGCGAACGTTCCGAAATCGCCACCGGCCAGATCGGAGGCACCCGGCTCGAACCCGATCTTCCGGCCGTCCGGCCCGATGCAAATCTGCCAGCTTCCCACGCCAGCGAGCTCGGGCCGGGCCTGAAGGAATTCCATCTGCCGGCGAAGCCGGTCTGGAACGCAGACGTCGTCCTGATCCAGCCGCGCGATGGTTTCTCCGCGCGCCAAAGCCAGGCCCTGGTTCATCGCGCCGGCCTGCCCCGCGTTTTGGGTATTGCAGACCAGCCGGATGCGGGGATCTGCATACGAACGGATGCAGGCGACCGATCCGTCGGTGCTGGCGTCGTCGATGACCAGCAGCTCGAAATCGGAGAAGGTTTGGGCCAAAACCGATTCGATCGCCTCCCGCAGGTACGGCAGGCCGTTATAGACCGTCATCAGGACGGTCACTCGGGGCGCGTCAGACACCGGCCCGTTCATCCAAGAGCTCCTTTTCCAGGTATTCCCGAATCGCTTCCTGCCACGCGCGCTGAGGCGGCAGGCCCAGCAGCTCCAGCTGTTTGTTCCAGATCGCCTCCGACCGGCCGCGCGGGGCCGGGAGCGGAAACTGATCCGAGGAAACCGGCTCAATCTTCACGTCCGGACAGCGCAGCAGTTCCCGGATTTGAAGCGCGATTTCGTAACGGGAACACCACCCCTCATTGGCCATGTGGTACAGGCCGTACGATTGGCGCCGGATCAGCCGCTCGATCCCGGCCAGCAGGTCTTTCGCGTAGGTGGGAGAACCCCATTTGTCGTTGACCACCTTCAAGTGCTTCTTTCCCTCCGCCATCATCCGGACCAGCTTGCCGACGAATTTCTTGTCCCGCTCTCCGCCGCCGATCATCCAGCCGGCCCGCACGATCGCGTAGCGCGGAAGCAGCGACGCGACGATCTCTTCTCCGGCCAGTTTGGACCGGCCGTACACGTTGGCGGGTTTGGGCGTGTCGTTCTCGACGTAAGGATCCGGTTTGTCTCCCCAGAAGACCGCGGCGGTGCTGACGTAAATCATCGGGATCTCTTTTTCCAAGCAGGCCGCCGCGATGTTTTGCGTTCCGCCCGCGTTGCTTCGGAACGCCTCCTCCGGTTCCTGTTCGCAGCGGTCCACATCGGTGGCCGCGGCCAGATGGAGGATGAGGTCCGGTTTTTCCCGGCGGGCCATCGCCATCACGGCCAAAGAGTCCCGCACATCCAGCGGGATCAAGCCGGGGACCACATCAGTGAGGATCAGCTCATAATCCCGGAATACCTCCGGCACGTATCCGCCGACCATGCCCCCCGCCCCGGTGACCAGCAGACGCGGCCTAGCGCTCATGGCAGATCACCTTCTGCTCGCTCCGGACGCGCGCCGCCACAAAAGAAGCGGTCTGGTGGAAACGCGGGATCAACAGCGGAGAAAAGAAGCCGACCATTCCGTAAAACAGCCAGGACGGAAGCCGCACCAGCGGCTCCGACCAGCGGACGCCCCAGGGGATCCGTTTCTTCACCAGCCGTTGAGCGACCTGGAATTCCCGGTCCGTCAGATTCAGCCGGGTTCGCGCCTGCTCCAATATTCCTTCCACGGTTTTCATGCAGCCGGCCACGTTTTCTTTGGAGCCGCATTCCTTCCAGAACCGGTCATCCGACCGGAGCAAAAGAACCAGCCGCCGAACCGCCTCCGGCTGTGGGCAGAAGAAACCCAGCAAGCGCCGGTGCGCTTCCAGCAGCTCTTCCTGATGCGCGGGCCGGTCCGCGACCGACTGCTGGCGGGCATGAAAGCGGTAGAAGACCAGCGGTGTTTCCAGCACCACGGCGCGCAGGCCTCGCGCCGCCATGCGGGCCCACAAATCGTAGTCCTGGCCGATCTTGAAAGCGGCATCGTATCCGCCGGCCTGCTCCACGGCCTCTTTGCGGAACATGACCGTGGTGTGGTACAGCGGACAATCGCCGCGCAAAAGCCGGCCCAGAAAAGATCCGTCGTCGGAAAGCGTGTTTCCCCGCGTCCCTAACGGCTTGCCGGAAGGGCTCAACCCGATCCATCGCGAACCAACGACCGCGATCTTCGGGTTCCGGTCGAGGAAGCGGACCTGGGTTTCCAGGCGATCCGGAAAACAGATGTCGTCGGCGTCGATCCGGGCCACCAGTCGGCCTTGTGCGAGTTCCAGCCCCCGGTTCAGCGAGCGGGTTTGGCCCTGTTGGGAATCGTTGCAGACCAGGCGGATCCGGGGGTCCGTGAACGTGCGGAGCCGCTCGCGCGTTCCATCGGTGCTGGCGTCTTCGACGATCACCAGCTCGAAATCCTGGAACGTCTGGCGCAGCACCGATTCGACGGCCTCTTCGACATAGGGCAGCCCGTTTCGGACCGCCATCAGGACGGTAACGGTCACGCCTTCTCCTTCATGAGAACCACGATGTCCTGGCACCCTTCGGGATACGCCTCAATCGCTCCTTCCACGAAATCCAAAACCCGCAGCTTCCCCTGGCCCGGCCAGACGCGGGAGACGTATTCCTTCGTCAGCAAGGTCAGGCCGTACTCCGGCTCATCGGGGCCGTAAGGGATGTAATAAAACGGCGTTCCCGATTTCATGAACTGCTCGGCGGTTCCCGGCAGTCCGTAGCTGGAAAAACGGTGAGGGCTGAACATCTCCAGCCGCTTTAAGCAGACAGGAGAATGCACGGTGTGGAGCATGACTCCGCCGGGTTTCAGGATCCGGGAGAGCTCCTTCAGCCAATTCAGGTGGTTTTCTTCGGAAAGATGAGTGAAGACGCTGTAGGAGTAGATAAAGTCGAACTCCTCATCGGCGAATGCCACGGGCGGTTTCGCCTGGTTGACCAGGAATCGCCCCTTCGGGTACCGTTTCCGGCACCAGACGACATCCTTGGCGATGATGTCGCAGCCGGAGATCCGGGCGTCCGGAACCAGCGAAAACAGGTGCCGCGCCAGCCGTCCGTAGCCGCATCCGAATTCCAGGATCGAGCGGAACTGCTTCAAAGACAATCCGGAACGGTTCAGCGCGGCCTCGAAGAATTGCAGCTGGTTCATGTCGTACCGTTTGTTAGCTCCCCGGCGGGAGGCCTCGGTGCGCAGCGTTGTCGTCAAATAGCCAATCATTCGTCGTCTCCTTACCACATGGGATACATGTCTTTGGGCGGCCGGTTTGACCCGGGCCGGGTGTTGGAGGCCTTCCTGCCGGGACGGAACCGCCCCACGAGAGCCATCCACCCTTTCAGCAGCCCAAAGAACAACCGTTGAATCACAGCGAAAATTCTCCGCGGACAATTTCAGCTACGCGCCGGTAGCCGCCGTCGGTCAAGTGCGCCCGGTCCACGAAAAGCCAGTCCGGCCGGGCCATCCCCGGATTTTGATTAAGGTCCAGAAAAGGGACCCGTCGTTCTTCGCAGACGCGCCGGACGTCGGCGGTGTAATCCTTTTTCTGCTCCTCCAGGTAGCCGGAGATCTGGTCCCATCCCTGCTGGCCGCTGCCGGAATCCAGAATGGAAAACAGCTCATGCTCTTCGGGCGACAGCGCCTTTTTTGTCCAAGGCGCCATCGGCTGGAACGCGAAATAAAGATCGAAACCCATCGCCTCCCTCAGCAGCGCCCAGAGCCGCATGTCCCTTTGAAAACAGGCCAGCACCTGCTCGTAGGCCTCGCGCCGGCCCGCGGGTTTGGACGACCCGCTGCGGGGCGGCGGAACCAGCCGTTGTGCGATCTCCCGCATCAACAGTCGGAACGACCCCTGCATGCCGGTGGCCTCGCCGGTTTGAAGCCCCCGCTCAAAGACGCTCTGCGCGTAAAAAGAGTTGTAAACCGGCGAGGTGCTTTCCGACAGGAATGAGAGCACCAGGTTGTTGATCCCCGTGAACAGCAGTACGGTCTTGATGTCCGGCGGCAGATGCAGCATGAAAAGCAGAAGTTCCTGCGTCGAATTAAACCCGCGGCCCGCGAAATTGAACCAGACCCGGTCCCCGCTCTCGTTCAACACGCTGGCCAGCGTGCCCCGATCGGAGGAGGCCCCCACTCCGAACGCGGCGCTGCCGCCGATCACCACGGCCCGAGGCCCTTCGGCCCGCTGGTATTCAGCCAAACTCAACGCCTGCTGCCGCCGCCATGTGATCCGGAAACCTTCCGAATCGGTGGAGAAGGAGGCGGTCTTCAACCCCGGCGGATGAAAGATCATCACGTACGGAAGCCACTGCTTTTCTTCCAGCAGGTCGTAATCCCTCATCTGCGGCGCGATCTGATACCGCCGCCGGCGAAGCTCTTCCGCGGTCGCCGTCATCATCATCGGGTGGAAGCCACCAGGTTAAAGTAGCGGCCCTGCGCTTTCAGCAGTTCCTGGTGGTTCCCTTCCTCCAGGATCCGCCCATGTTCCAGATAGACGATCTTGTCGGCGCGCTGGACCGTGGAAAGCCGGTGGGCGATCAGGATCACGGTCCGGTCGCGGGAGATCCGCTCGATTGCCGCCTGCACCAGCTGTTCCGATTCGGTGTCCAGCGCGCTGGTGGCCTCGTCGAAAATGAGGATTTCCGGGTCGAGCAGAACAGCACGCGCGATCGCGAGGCGCTGCTGCTGCCCGCCGGAGAGCTTTAGCCCTCGGTCGCCGACCAGTGTCTCGTATCCCTGCGGAAGCTGGGTAATGAACTCATGCGCGTTGGCCACCCGCGCGGCCCTCTCGATCGCTTCCGCGGGCCAGCCCTCCCGGCCGAACGCGATGTTCTGTGCGACCGTGGCGTGCGTGATGAACGGGTCCTGGCTGACGAACCCGATCTTCCGGAGCCAGCCGGCGCTCTGGAACTGGTGAAGATCGATGCCGTCGACCAGAAGCTTTCCTCCGGTCGGCTCGAACAATCGCAGCAGCAGGTTCACGATCGTTGTTTTACCGCTGCCCGAAGGGCCGATGATCGCCGTGGTCCGCCCTTTCACGAAAGCCAAATCGAGCCCGCGCAGGATAGGAGCCCGGCCCGGATAAGAGAAATTCAGGTCTTCACAACGGATTTCTTTTTCCAACGAGACGAACGTCCGGACCCCTTCCGGCGCCGCGGACAGCTCCTGCGTGGCCGCCTGATAAGCCATTTCCGCGTCCGGCAGCATGTTGTAAACTTCCATGCGGCCTCTGCCGAAACTGGTCAAGGCCGGAAGCAATTGAAACAGCGCCACCGTGAAGACGCCCAGCACGGGCAGACTTTCGGACAACCCTTGCGGATTCATGAGGCGGGACGCGGCGATCAGGCCCAGCAGGGCCACGACCGCGGTCAATTCCATCAGCGGTCTCGGGATGGACAGCCAGACCGTGTCCTGGATGTAGAGATCCCGGAAGAGGCGGCTCTCTTTTTTAAACCGCTCGATCCAGGAGGCCTGCGTTTTGAAGGCCAGGATTTGGCGGATGCCGCTGAGGAATTCGTTCATGATCGCCATCTGTTCCGCCCCGGCAACGGCCCGGCCCTTGCCGGTGTGATAAGAGACCCGCTTCGACAGCACGTGCGTGAAGAAATGGTACACCAGCGCCAGCGCGAGGAACGCCAGCGTGGCGGCGGGAAAAACAAACAGGACCAGAAGAAGAATGGCGGCCACTTTCAGGAAGTCAGAAAGCATTTGAGGCAGCTTCAGCATCAACAGGCCGGCCCGGCTGGAGGCGATCAGCGCGTCGTAACTGAGCTTCCCCTGCTTGCGGTCCAGGAAGAAACCGTAGGGCGATTCGGCATAGCGCTGCATCAGGCGATTTTTGAGATCGCACTGAACCGTGCCGCTGGCGTACGCGACCAGCCCTTCCCGCAGCAGGATCATCGCTGATTTCAGCACCATCAGCACAATCAGAAAAACAACGGCCAGGATGATCGGATCCCGGACCGGGATCCACCGGGAGGCCGCGGAAAGGAGGCCCAGCAGCCGGCCCTGCGATGTGCCGTGAGGATCCAGCAATGCGCTGAAGATCGGCAGGAACGCGGCGACATTGAGCGCCTCCAGGCAGGAGGTCACCAGCGTCAGCAGGAAGATGCCGAGAAAAAGCCCTTTCCGGGGCCGGATGAAATACCAAAGAATCGGCCGGATTTCGTTCATTGAAGAACCCTCAGAGTTTCACGAAGAAAGGGCGGAATGGCTTCCTCTTTCTCTCCGGCCAGCAGCCGCCGGAAACGGGAAAGGCCTTTCCCATCCAGGTGTTCTTCCACGACGCCTCGGACGGTCCGGTCCAGATAATCCCGGTACTCCTCGTCGCTGGTTTCAAATAAAAGCCGGCGGACCGTCGCGCGCAGTTCGTCGTAGCCATGAGCGGTCAGCCCCGTGTCTCGGCTGTACCAGGCGTCCCGCCAGCGCTGGCCCGGTTCGTACCAGATTCCCTTTTTCCCGGCCCCGAGCGCTTCGGCGCTGACTGAGGAAAAGCAAAAGGTCACGGTCAGGTCGCTGGCGGCCACGACCAACGTGGGATCGGTGCTGTGATCAAAAAACCGGATCCGGGGATGGGCCTTCATCTTTTCCCAGACCCGCATCAGTGGGTGTCCTACGCGCGGTTCCGACCACTGTTGATTGGGCCCAAGGTCCGTGTAGTAAGCGGCGTTCTTGGACGGTTTGATGGCCATGTAAAGATCGGGGATCTCATCCGCCAACCGAAGGATGTCCTCATACCACTGGATGGCTTCCGTGAACGTGCTGGGGGAATGCGGGGCCTCTACGAAGGAGGTATCGAACCAGGCCACAATCTTTTGGCCCGATTTCAGCTGAGCGAACCATTGGGCTCGGCTCGCGGAAAGGTCCTGCGTCTTCCGCATTTGGAGGATCTGTTCCGACCAGATGTTCCCCACGTTGTGATACCACCGGACCTTCTGATGATGAGTTCGGTAGTAATCGGATAATTGGCTGCAGGGAGAAACGAAATGATCGGCATTGTCGTAAGCCCAGAACCGGCACCGGTCGCCGAAGTCGCGTCCACCCGCGAACGCAGGGTGCCGGGTGTAAAGGTACGCGGCGCCATTAGAGTAGGCGTAGTACCAGCTTTCGGACCCCGCGCGCCGGATCAGCGCGTTTCGCCATCGCGGCACGAACGCATATTGGCTCGCGTACACGTAATGCTCAAAACCAAAGCGTTCGAGAAATCCTCCTTCCCGAATCCAGGTGCGCAGACCGAGAAAAGCCGCTTGCCGGATCCAATCCGGCGTGCCTGGCCGGCGCATACCTTCCAGCACAGTTCTCCATGCCGGCCCTATCGGCAACCCTTGAGGCGGATGGCGAAACAATCCTTTCAGTCCGGAATAATCCGACAACCGGATCATTCGGTAGCCGAGCCGGCTGGCCTCCTCCACCCAGGGGCCTTCCGCGGCCGGATCAACGCAGAACGCGACGTTGGTTTTGGTCAGCCGGTCGTTGTCGATGAGAAAATCAAACCGCCGCCCGCCGCTGAATTGGGTCTGGAATTTCGAAGCGATCGCGTAAAGCACCCGGCAAGAGCCCTTTTCCGCCCGTTGTTTCGCGCGCGGCAGAAGGCGGCCCAGCCCAATCAGCATCAGGCAGAACCCCGCCCCGCCGTACAGGCGCAGCGCCCCGAACCACCGGGAAACGGTTCCCATCGCGGAGCTCCAGCGGGCGGCCGCGCCGGGAATACGGATCCTCTCCAGCGGCTTCAGCCGGTCCGCGCACCAGGGCTGCAGCAGATGGTGCCATTTCAGGAACGTGTCCGGAATAAAAAGGATCTCGGTTTCCGGCTCGGTCTCACGGATCTTTTCAAGAAATAAGCGCGCGTAGAAGTACTGAGAGGCCTCCTTGGCCAGCCCGTATTTGAACACCGTGTCCGCTTCATCCTGGTCGAACATCTTCTGCAGGCACCGGATCAGCGGATGGCGCGAGGCCTGCGGATACAGCCACTCGGCGGCATCGATCCCCAGGCCTTCGGCCTGCGAGGCGGGATGGAAGTAGATTCGCTCCACTTTCGACGCATGCAGCAGCGGGCGCAGCCAGCCCAGAAACTTCAAGTGGTAGTAAAAATCGAACACGCGGACCGAATGCCCGCGGGCCACGGCCCGGGTCACCCAGGGACGATGGCTGTTTCGGATCGTCTCGAAAATTACGATTCGTTTCTTCATGGGTTCTGCAGGAGGCCTTCCCGGTCGAGCACGCGGAAGAATTGCGCGACCTCCCGGAACGGAAGCCCCGTCTCCTCGCACATCTGAAGCAGCGTGTGGCTGCCGTCGCATAAGCTCAACAGCCTGGCGTTCTGCCGGAACCGGGCCTTCTCCGTCACGGCGTCGGCGTAGAGCTTGTAACGGGACAAGTACGGAGGTCCCAGGTGCTTCAGCCGGATCAATCGGTCCTCTTCCAGCCGGCGGAACAGCTCCTCGGTCAGGTCAACGGCACGCGCCCAGCGGTTCCAATCGATCAGATCGGCGGAGTCACGGCTGGTGTGATATTCGGCGTAAGGGAAATATTGGAAACCGATGGATGGGATGGCGACGTTCGGAAAATCAAAGACCAACTCGTCATTTCCGTATCCTTCGTGGAACGGATGGACGCCCAGCTCGGGATTTTCCCGGACCAGCGAATTCAAGGCCAGGTCCACCGCGTGCGTTCCGGTTCGGGATCGCTTTAGATAAAGCCGTTCTCCCATCCCCATGGTTTCCAGGAAAACCGCGCAGAAAAACTGGCGGGGGGACAGGCTCTGCGCGATTACGTGAATGGCGCTCCCGATGGTTTCCGGCAAAACCAACAGCTTGTATGTGAATCGGTGGGGCCGGGCACGAAGCCGGCGGATCAGCGCCGCTCCCGCGAGAACACCGCTGAGCCCGTCGTTGGCCTGGCCGGAATGGCACAAATGAGCGAGGAACGCCACCGAGGTTTCCTCTTTACCGGGCGCGGTGTATTCCAGCACATTCAGCGCGCCGGCCTTCACGTCCAGGTCGATCTTGACGAAATAGCGGTCCCGGTTCAGCGAGTCCGCGATGCGCCGGGGCAGCGTGATCTGCCACTGGCGCAGGCGTTTCTGAAAGTCGTAGGCCAGCCGGTGCTGATAAACGAAGGCGTCCTCGAGACGATCCGACACGACCAGGTGGTCCCGGACCAGCTCTTCGCGCGTGACCCAGCCTTCGAACGGCATGCTGTAGGGGGCGAGAAACAGCACGTGGTCCCGGATCGAGGCGAGTACCTTTTCCCCGTCCGACAGGAAGGCCTCCTTGACGTTCCAGCTGGGAGGGACAATCCAGCTCCCGTATTCCTGTCCGCTGGGATAGCGGTACCGCTTGGCCGGAAAACCGACCGCTTCGTCCACGAGATCGGCGGCCTTCTCCATGTCATCGGAGATGATGGTCCGGTTCATGGGGACGAGCGTTCTCAGAACAGGTTCCATCGTTTTCCGTTCTTCGGTTTCCGCCAAAGGGGTCTCTTCAGTCATCGGTGATTTCATCGGTTTACACCAAAAAATAACGGGGCGCGGCCCCTTCCCTTTCGATGGTGGTGCCGTCGCACGGCATTTCGCCGGGAACGAAGGCCGGCGGCTTCTCCAGCAGATAGTACGGGTCCTCCAGGAGCCCTTTTATTCCGACCTCAAACGCCTGCGCCAGCGAAACAGCCCAGATTCCGTTTCCGCCGAGCGGTTCGTGGCGCAATGCCGATGTCGCCCGGAGGTCTTTTTCAAATCGAGCAAGGTCGTAGGCAATCTCGTATTGGAGGTACCGGGCCGCGAGATAGAAATCATGCGGGATCCGTTGCCCGCCGGCCCGCACCTCGCCGCGCAAAATCTTCGCATACTGGTAAGGCACGCAGGCCAGATGCTCCACTTGATGCATGAAGCTGATCGACCGGGTGACGGGAATTCCGATGGAGACCATCGTGCCGCCGCGTTGGAGCATCCGGTCCCAGATCGTGTCATGGCCCACGTTCCAGCGGGGATGGTGGGCGGCCAGCGGTTCCGCTTGCCCGCCCAGCGCGGTCAGCGACTGGATCGGGTGGAGCGTGCGCACCGCTCCCGGCGTTTTTCGGACGTGCTCGCTGAAGACGCCCATCTCAGACGGCGACTCCTCCAACACGAACGGCGTGCCGAACCGCCCGAACGTGGTGGTGAATGTCGGCACGACGATCGTCCCCTCCGAGCCGATCACCTCCTGGAAAGCGTTCAGGTAGGCGGCGGGAATTTCCTGAACCGGAGTTCTCCGGATGCTGCCCAGCGTGAACAGCCGGCTGTGGACGTTGAGGATGTCCCCGCGCCGCAGACCCAGCCGGCGCAGCGCATCCACCAATTCCTGGAACTCAAAGCTTTGCATGGACCCCTTCCTCGAACGCGTTGACTTTCAGCCAGGGCAGTTCCGGAGACCGGTACTCGGCGAGACGGATCCGCCATCGGCCGGCTGCCGGCTCAAAACCCATCCGGCTGTAAAAATCTTTCACTAATTCGTTCTTGGCGGTCGGGATGAATTCGCCGACTATCGTTTGCGCGCCGCGCCGCTGCAGCTCCAGCAGCAGATGGGCGAGAAAACCGGATTCGACGGTGCGTCCCAGCACGCGGCAGCTCATCAGCAGAGAATCGATCCGCCAAAGCTTGCGGCCCGGGTCCTCCGCGACGGCCAGCGCCACGCCGACCAGCCCGTTGTCGCCGAATCGGTCCCGGTTCCGCAAAATGGTCAGCAGCGCATCTTCGCGGTGGTGGAACGCATCCACTTCGGCCGGCGAATACCGGCGCGTCGTCAGGTTGAACTGGTTTGTTTTCTGGAACAGCTGGTGGACTCGCGAGAGATCTTCGGCACGCGCGGACTGGACGTCCAGTTCCATTTGAAGCCCGAACAGGTAATCCTCGAACGTCGCCGTCTGTTTCTGCAGCGTTTCACGCTGGAGTTGAGCCGCGTACATCTCTCCGCGCTGACGGTCTTCCTCGGTCAGCGACGAGGTCTCGAAATCGAACAGGCCTTCCAGGTCCCGGCGGTAGAAAACCGGGTCGGTGGTCCACTCCGGCGTCAAGACTTCGGGACGGAGCCGACGCATCAGCTCTCGTTCGGCCGGGTTGTCATCGATGAAGACGAACGCGTCCAGCCCCAGCTGAAGCTGTTTCGCGATTGCCTCCAGGTTGCCGGCTTTATCATTCCAATTGATCTGCATCGCGGCGAAATGTTCCGGCCGCAGCAGCATCGCGGGGTGGTCCCGGAGCACCTCCAGCGCCTCAGACTCGTTGTTCTTGCTGTTGACGGCGAGCAGAATGCCGCGCCGGCGCAGCTCCAACAACGAGGCCTGGAATTCCAGGAACGCCGAGCCCGGATAGTCGGGGCCCAGATGGATTCCCTGCGGGCCCTCTTCCCCGACCACTCCGCCCCAGAGCGTGTTGTCCAGGTCCAGCACGATGCACTTCCGGCTGAACCCGCGAAGCGCGAAAACCCAGCCCAGCATGTGACCGGCCAGCTTGGGAAGAAACCGCTCGCTGAGCTCCATGCGCGCGATGTGCCGCAGGCGTTCGTCGGCTACCTGTTCCTTCCCGTGGAACGAGGTCAAGGACTCATAGTCCAGGCAATGCACGCCCGGCATCTCGCGCGTGATCTTTTCCAAGCCCTGCTGGAACACCTGGAATCGATCGGCGGATTCCGGCCTGCGCAGTGCATGGGGGAATTGCCCGCGCGAGGCAAAGTTGGAGATCACCAGATCGGCTTTCGAGTTTTTACGGAATTCCAGCGCGAGCCGCCGCAGCGCATCGAGCACCGCCGTGGGTTCGGGTTCCCGCCCATCCGAGCGCTGAGCCGGGCTCAAGTCCTCGGGAAAAAGGTGCAGGAAGCAGACCTCCGGCTGGAACGCGTAGAGGCCGCTTTCCGGGTTGAGGATCTCCTGCGAGAACTGGTTGAAGCCGGGCAAAAAGACGTCCACCCAGACGTTCCGCTCCAGAGCCAGAAACCGCAGGTACGGCTTGATCGGGTCCGCTGTATAGGAAGAGAGCACGGCCACCCGGACGCGCCGAACCCCCACGCTGTCCCGGACCTCTTCCCAGGCCGGCAGCTTGGCCGCCAGCCGCTGGAAGACCGGATAGGTGGGTTCTTTGCGCAGTTTCTCCAACAGTTCCAGGAGAAGGGGGTGCTGGAATCCCGCCATGATTACTTCTTCCTTTGCTCCAGAAGCCGGAACAGGTCGCCCACATTGGCCATCGAGGTGACCTCTTCACTGGTGAATTGGAATCCGAACGACTGCTCGAGCGCGATGATCAGATTGATGTGCGCCAGAGAATCCCACTCCGGGATATCGGCTGCGACGGTTTTCTCCGTAATGATCAGCGAGGGATTTTCGAAAACCTCTCTGAACACCTGCTGTGCTTGATCTTGGATCATTTCTATTCTCCTTAGCGCTGACAAAAGAATCCGGCCACCGAAGGGGTCAGCTCGGGCGGCATGCTGTCATAGGCAAGCTCGGCGTGCCATTTCAGGATCTTCCATCCGGCCTTCTCCAGCATCGCGATGACTTCCTCGGCCGACCGGAACAGATAGATGTGGTCCGTGTGGCCGGCATTGATAGCGGCCGTGATGTAGGCCTTGTCCTTCGCCATCTCGCGCAGGATCCGGATGAACCGTTCCGGCTCTTCCAGGTGCTCCAGCACTTCCTGGCTGACCACGAAGTCCGCTTTCTGCTCCGGCACCTTGGCCGTGAAGATGTTGCCGAGCACGACCTCGTACCGGCTGTCGAGCCCGTAGGCCTTGAGCGCCTGCGTCGTGAACCGGGCCGAGTACTCGGAGATGTCGAACCCTTTCCCGCGGATCGAGGGAAAGATCCGCAGCATCTCGCGCGAATACATGCCGGTGCCGATCCCCACGTCATGGAACAGCGCCGGATTGGAAACCTGCGACAGCACCTCTTTTCGGAAGAACGCGAGCATCTTGTAATGGTGCGGCCAAAGATAGTGGGAGAGCCACATCCCCGGCAGGTAATTCTTCATCATGTGTTCTTCGCTCTCGTAGTACCGGCCCTGGATCTCCGCAAGCTTGCTCCAGCGATAGCGGCCGTTGGCTTCGAAAAACTTCTGGTTGCGCATCGCATCCAGCGCGAATTCGGCGTAGCCGCGGATCGCCCGCTCCCAACCGCCGTCTTCTTCGGTGCCGAACAGCCGGGTGACGTTGTCCACCAGCTCTTCAGCCCAGACCGGGCCGAAGGCCTGCCGGCCTTTCCGCCAGACCTCCGAAAAAAACGGGGTCTTGGCCTTGGCCAGATCGCTCAATTGGTTAAAAACTTCTTCGGATGATGTCTTCACTTCCATGGCTAAGCGTTCTCCTCCTGATTCCGGTCCGGAAGGACCTGCCCATTGTAAAATCCCTTCAAGACGACAGTGCCTTCCTGATTGGTCACTTCCACCTGAACTTTAAGAACCTGAACGGCCTCAATGATCTGAACGATGGTCCCCGTGTACGTGAGCCGGTCCCCCGCGAACACCGGCTGAAGGAACTGAGAGCGTACCTCCAGCAGCAGGCAGCGTTTCCCGGGCAGCAAATGACCCGCCATCGTGCTGATGGGGCAAACGGTCAGCAGCCCATAGGCCACGCGCCGGCCGAAGCGGGTCTGAGCCGCGTAAGCGTCATCGGTATGCAGCGGGTTCCGGTCCCCGGACAGATCCGCGAAGCGGACGATGTCTTCCTGCGCGATCTCTTTTTCAAAAGAGACCCGTTCCCCCACCTGAAAACTGCTGAATGGCCGGTCCGCGACTTCCGGCTTTTTCATGAACGCACCGCTGCTTTCTCGGCCGCCGGTTTGAACTCGTGCTGAAGCAGGCCCAGCCGGACCGTATCCAGATATTTTCCATCCAGGAAGAACTCTTCCCGAAGTACCCCTTCCTCCCGGAACCCGAGCCGCCGGAGCACCGAGAGACTGGCTCCGTTGCCGGCCACGGCTCCCGCGATGATCTTGCGCAGGCCCAGTTTCGAAAAGGCGTACTCGATCAGCAGGACCCAGGCCTCGAACGCGACCCCCTTGCCCCAGAACGCCTTGTCCCCGATCATGAGCCCGGTATCGGCGGTTCCATTGACTCGATGGATGTGGTTCAGCGTCACGTTTCCGATGTGCCTGTCGGTCTGCTTATCGATGATGGCGAACAGCAGGTTGTTGTCGGAGCCCCGGAATCCCTCCACGTACCGGCGGACCGATTCCAGCGTCGCCGGTTCCCGGCCTACCCCGAGGTACCGCGTGACCTCCGGGTCGTTAAGCCATCGGAGGTATTCCTCGCTGAGGTCCGCGGGCTCGAACGGGCGCAGGATGAGTTGTTTACCGGCTAATAAGGGCTGTTTCATTTGGGATTTCCTTTGAGGTTTTAGGGCTCGGCGCCGACTCCCGGCACAGCAGGTCCCTGAACCGGCTTAAGCCCCGGCCGTCGAGATAGGGATCCAGCGCGCCCAGCACGACCTGGTCCAGAGTCCGGTCATACGCCTCGGGGCTCATCGCCGCGAGCTCTTCCACGCGGCGCTTCAACTGATCGAAACCATGCGTGACCAGCCCGGGGATCTGCGTGTCGTAGGGACCGTAGACCTTGCTTTGAGGATCGTAATAAATCGCCTTCACGCGGGCCCCCAGCGCCTCGACGGTGACCGACGTGAACGGGAATGAAACGGCCAGGTCGCAAAGGGCCAGCACTTCCGACGGAGCCACTTTGTAGCCGCAGAAGAAAATGCGCGGATGGCGGCTCAACTGCTGGTAGACCTGGTCCATTTCCACGCTCAATTGTCTCAGCTGATTCCGGTCCTTCTTTTCTTTCCAGATCACGCAGAGGTCCGGCATCTCGTCCAGCAGCCGCGCGATCCCCTGCGCGAACGCGATCCCATCCTTGTAGCTGGTGATGCTGTCGGGATGATAGGAGCTGTCGAATACCGCAACAACCTTCCGGCCGGAAGAACCCTCCCACTGGGAGAACCGTTCGCGAAGCGGGGACGGCAGGCGGCCTTCCTTGACCAGGCGGATGTGCTCCGACCAGAGACAGCCGACTTCGTGGTACTGCATGGCCTCATTCTGGTGATGCTTCCGGTGGTACTCGGACAAGGATTTGTTCCAGGAAATGAAATGGTCATACAGCAGGTAGCCCCAGATCGACTGCCGGTAAGGGACCTGCTGCGAGCCCAGGATGTAGATGTTCGAGGTGTTCACGGTGTCGGCGTAGTACCACGTCTGAACGCCGTGCCGGCCCAGCAGCAGACTGCGCGCCACGGGCCGGAAGCTCAACTCGTTGTAGTTGATGAAATGGCGGATCGCATAATTTTCGAGGAAACTCTCCCAAATCCCGTAATCCCTCCACAGATAGACACTCACACGCGCGATCCACCAGGGAGCGCGCGAAAATTCCCGCGCCAGGGAGAGTCCCGAACGGATCAAGCGGCCCATTAAACGCCCGGACATCCGGCAGGACATCTCCGCCAGGGCCAGCCCTTTGTCAGCCAGCGCCCGGCGCTGCGCCGGAGACAGATGAGCCATCGGGATAAACAGCGTGTTGTCTTTCCGGATCTTTTCCCCGTCTAACAGCATGTCGTAGGCGCGGAAAGGGTTGGCGAACTCGCGGGCCGGAGTCACGATCGCGATGCCGAACGGACGGGAAACCGGCGCGGCTTTCCGCCGGCCGAAGAAAAACTTCCACCCGAAGAACAGGGCTGTTTCGGAGAACGTCCGGAACAGATCCAGCAGTTCAAGCGCCTTGCCCCGGGCCCGGACCCACCCCGGAATCCCAAAAGCAAACGGAGGCGTCATCCGTTCCCAGGCCTTGCCCTTCAGGAAAGGAAGATTCCAGGGCGGAAGATTCCCTCCGGTCACCGGCGGCAGGGACCCGTTCGAAATCCGTTCAGGAACGAACAGGATCGAGGCCGCCGGAGGCAGAGAATCCCGGATGCGCTCTCCCAGATAAAGGTAGTGGAAATACTGTTCCAGAAGAGAGTTCAGGTATTTCTTGAAAACCCAGTGGACCCGCTCATCCTGATAAAGGGCCTGCATCCGGGCCACCAGCGGGTGCTGCTGAAAAACCGTTTCATAAAGGGAATCAGTGAAGACGAACGCCTTGTCTCCCGCCGGATTGGAGCGCAGATACAGCGGTTCCTTCAAAGGCAGACGCCGGGCGACCCGGGAAGCGCCCGTCCAGTCGGACCGCAAGAAGCGAACCTGATATCCGCAGAGCCCGTATCCCACCGCCGCGAGCGCATGAGCGGGGGCCAGGTTTTCGAAGACAATGATCTTCATGCCGCTTGCTCGATGAATTGCTGCGCCACCCGGCTTGCCCCTTTTCCGTCCACCCGTTCCTGCCCCTTGCGCACCATCTCGGACCGGAGCCGGGGATCTCCCGTGAGGTGCCGCAGCTCTTCCCGCACGTTGGCCAAAAGTCCGGGGTCCCCCGCTTTTCCCGCCGCGCGGATCAAGCCGTCTTCCTGAAGAACCCGCATTTGGCCGGCCTGATCGGGAGCGACTTCCAGCGCGATCGCGGGACAACCGGCGCAGGCCAGTTCATAAAGGGCCTGCCCTCCGCCCGAAATGGCCAGGTCAGCCCGGCTCATCAGGTCAAAGAGGGACCCCGGGTTTTCCACGCACGTGACGGGTTTCCGGGCCGCGCCGCCGGCGCGGAGCACCTCTTCCCGGTTCCGGGAAAAGGGCCCGATCACCGCGGTCACGCTGAGATCCATCGGCAGGTCATCGCAAAGCTGAACCAAAGCAGGCATCAGATTGTGAGGATCCGTTCCTCCCAGCACGATCAACAGGTTCCGAACAGTTTCGCTCGCGGTCCGCCGGGGAGCATCCCAGAACTCCGGGGGAAGCACGATGAATCGCGGCCCCAGCAGAAACCGGGTCCCCTTGTTCGAACGGTCGTACGGCAGCCGCTCGGCATCCGCGTTGCCGTTCAAAACCACCTGACAAGGGAATCCCCTCTGGCCCAGATCGTCCCGGCAGATCACAAAATGGCCCGCCTCCACCAGCCATCGCAGATAATTCGCGGGCGCGCGCCGGGAATCCACGACGATCGCGGTGGATCCGGCCCGTTTCGCCAGATCGCCGGTGAACGCGCGATCCTCATCGCTCCAAGGAGCGGCAAGGACCTCGGTCAGCGGGAAGCCCCGCGAGTCCACGCGGCTGAGGTCTTCCTCGATCAGATTCAGCGCGAACCGGCTCTCCGCGCCGAGACGCTTCAACGCGGAAGCCAGGGAGATGCTCCGTTTCAAGTGCCCCAGTCCCATGCCTGCACCGGCTTCCGCGCGAAAAAGAAACGTCATCGGATCGAGCGCACCAGTTCAAACGCTTCGGCGTACGGCAGCCCGACCACGGCCCCCCACCGCCGGGCGATGGCCCGCAGGGCCTCCAGGGAGCGAGGATGCGGGAAGGAGCGTACTTCCCCTTTATAGAGGCGCATTCCCTGCAGTTTTGTTTCCACCGTCGCGGAGATGTCGACGAATACGTTGGGCCGGAAAGCCGGCTGGATCTGCTGAAAAGCCCATTCGGTCGAAGAAGCGATCTCGAACGTGTAGAGGTCCCGGACCGGAGTCCCGTTGACGGGCCGGCTCGCCGTGAGAACGGCCCGGAACGCCGCGCGATGGTCGACATTCAGGTCGCCGGGATGGTGCGTGAAGATGACCTCGGGCCGGACCTGCTCGATGTGCTTCTCCACTTTTTTCACGATCTCCAGAAGCGGCAGCCCGTCGAAGCGGTTGTCCGGAAACCGCTCGAAGCTGACCGACCGGGCCCCCAGCAGTTTGCCCACGGCCCGGGCGTGGCCGTGCAGCTGCTGGACCAGCTTCTCCTCCGCCTGCGAGCTCTTTTCGTACCGGGAGGTGATCCCTTCTCCCAGGATCAGGATGTGGGCCTCATGCCCTTCGCGGGCCAGCCGCGCGATCGTACCCGCGCAGCCGAGCACCTCATCGTCCGGATGAGCGGCAACCACCAGGATTTTCGTTTTGGGACCTTTAAAACGCATCGGAATCTCCCATCGCAACATGCCAACGATTCAACATGAATGCCTCTTCCGGTTTTTCCGGTTCGATCTGCCGGATTCCCATATGGGTGGTGAAGCCCGTCCGCCGGAACCCCAGCTGCTCCAAAATCGCCGTCATCGGAAGACCGTCCGATGCCCAACAGGAGGCCACCTGCACTCCCTGCGTCCGGAACTCCCGCAATGCCGCACGGACCAAACCCGAAAAACAATCTGCCCGGGAGGGATCGATCCCGAAATCAATCAGATGGCCGTACCGGACCCCGTCTTTTTCATACCGTTTGAGCACAAGGTAGCCGGCAAGCTCGCCGGCCGGAGAGCGAGCTTCCAGCAGTTGATAGTTCACGTGAGGATGCTTGGCGTACCGCCAGGTCAGCCAGGAGGAATCTTTTATGGCGCCCACCTTGCTCGCGAACGGGCCGGACTCCAGCATCGCCTGATGAATCCGTCCGTGCGCTTCCTCAAAAAACACCGGAGGATCCCGCAAGACCCAGCGGGTGGCCGTTGCTCCAGTCGCCGCCGGTTCTTTCCAGCGCTCCAGCGGAAGTTCCCAGGCCGCGATCTCCCCGGCCGCCTGCCATTGAAAGAATTTCAGATAGACCAACCAAACGCGATCATTCGGAAACGCGTAAAGAAACGGCATTCCCTCCTCCCGGCACCGGAGCAGGACGCGTTGCAGCAGACCCTGCAGGACGGACAATCCACGGTGCTCCGGGTGAACGACGGCGTGAATGGCCATCCCGATCCGGGTGGGGACGCCGTTGAGGCGAACCTGCCTGGGCCAGATGCTGTAATGGCCTACCGCTTCACCTTCTTCGGTGACGGCCAGTTCCACGAGTGTCTCGCCCTGAGGGCATCCGCGGTTCATCCATCGCCAGGATCTTTCGTCCGGCGCGTAGCCCGAAGCCCGCAGAAGACGGAGCACCGCGGGCTCATCGCCCGGCTGAAGCGACCGGTATTGGATGGCTGAACCGACCAGCGGAGATGTCATGCGGCACTCCGGTCTTTCTTGAAGCGTTCGGTGGTTTCCGGCCCTTCCGCGATCTCGATCTTCGCCGGCGTCTTCCAGCGGCTGAGCTTCTCCCGGCAATGCTGCCGGACCCGCTTCTTCAGCGAGTCCAAATCCTCCGGCTCGAACAGCGAAAAGCGGGCCGCCACGACACGGCCCAGGATCGGATTGGCCTCGCCGCGGACCACGACATCCCGCACGTTGTCCATCTGAAGCAGAATGCTTTCGATCTCAGTGGGGTAAACCTTTTCGCCGCCCACATTGATCAGGTCCGTTTCGCGGCCGAGGATGCGCAGGTATTCGCCGTCGACTTCCACCACATCGTGCGTGTTGAACCATCCCTCGGCGTCGAAAGGGCTGGGCGCGTTGAGGTACCCCAGCATCGAATAGCGGGACCGGATCCAAAGCACGTTGTCCACCACCTTCGTCTCGATTCCGGCGCCGCCGATCTTGACCCACAGCGAATCGGAATCCTTGGACTTGGAGCGCAGGATCCCCAGCTCGGATAAGCCGTACGTCTGCTGGAACCGCACGCCGGGAAAAGCGGCATTGAGCCGATTCAGCGTCGCGGCCGGCATCGGTTCCGTTCCGTACGTAACCAGGCGCAGAGACGAGAGATCATGGCGCTGCTGCTCGCCCGAGATCAGCAGAAGGTTCAGGAACGTCGGAGAGGTTGGCAGCAGCTCGATGCGGTACTGCTCGATGGCCCGGCAAACGGTTTCTGGAGAGCGCGCCTCGATGGAGATCACGGTGCCGCCGTTGGTCAGTGTATAGAAAAGCGTGTTGATCCCGCCGATGTGGTCCAGCAGAAGGAACGACAGCGTGCGCAGGCATTGCCGCGGAGTTTCAAATTTCTCCAGCAGCCGGTCGAAGCGATGGAGCGCCGCTTTCGGTTCTCCGGTGGAGCCGGAGGAAAAGAGGATGAGGCCGGGGGTCCCTTCCCGCCGAAGCGCGGTCAACAGCGGGTGGCTCACCTGCACCGGAAATCGTTCCATCGTCCAGTCATCGTCCCGGCCGAACCGGAACGAGACCTGCGCCTGCCCGATTTCCAGGAACCGGTCTCTCTGCGTCGCCGCGGCGGCGGTCAGTGGAACAATGATGTTCCGGTTCTCCATGAGAGCCAACAGAAGGCCGCAAACCCGGGGGGAATAATCCCCTTCGAGCACCACCCCCTGCCCGGCTGAAACGCCTTCCTGGGCCAGGCGCTCAAGCCAGCGGTCGACCTCTTCCCGGAGCCAGCGGTAGTTGACGGACCCCTGCCCCCAGAGGATGGCCTCTTGATCTCCCCATTGCTTCAATCGCTCGATCACCCAGTGCCGGCTCATCCGGCGCCCCCCAAACAGATGTTTTGTCCGGTCACATAATCGCTGGAGGGGCTGATCAGGAAATCCATAAGATGCGCGACGTCTTCGAACCGGCCCAGACGCTTGATCGCCATGCGATTCACGATCTCCGTGATCTTCTCCCTGGCCACTCCCTTAATCAGATCCGTTTCGATCGGAGGAAGCGACATGATGTTGCAGGTGATGTTGAAGGGTGCCAGTTCTCGCGCGATGATCTGGGTGAAGCTGACGACCGCGCTCTTGGAAGCCGCGTACAGCGCTTCCCCCTCGATCTTCATCGGCACCGCCACGCTTCCCAAGTTCACGATCCGTCCGTATTTGTTCTTCTGCATCAACCGCGCCGCTTCGCGCGTCACGACGAACGTTCCCAGCACGTTAACCTCCAGCAGCCGGCGGGCCGTGTCGGTCGGCGTCAGCAGTACATGATTCATCGCGGCGATGCCCGCGTTGTTAATCAGAACGTCAAGCCGGCCGAACTGGTTCCGGATCGAATGGATCATTTGCTGAACCGCTTTTTCATCGGTCACGTCGGCTTCAAAATGCTGGTAGTTGGGGAGCCCGAGGTCCACGCTGTTCCCCCGACTGCACCCGACCACGCGCAGACCCTTCCCGGCCAGATGGCCGGCCAGGAACCGGCCGATCCCCCGGCTGGTTCCCGTCACCAAGGCCACCGGCGGCTCACTGGGCATGGGACGCCTCTTTCTGCATCAGCAGATTCGTCACGTAACCGGCCAGGGCCTCGGCGGTCCGGAAGGGGCTGTTTTCCTGGGAAAGCGCTTTCTCGTCGGTCAGCGTGATGGAAACGCCGTAGCGCTCGCCGACCTTCTCTTCCACATCCACGACCAATTGAACCAGGCCCATCGAGTCCAGGTCGCTTCCGCGGCCGTACAGCCGGGTCTTGGGTGAAACCTCAAAATGGCCGTCTTTGCCCATCTGCTCCTTCACGTCGCGAAGCGCGGACAGGATGATCTCGACGATCTCGGAGAGGAGTCGATCCCGATCGGCGTTCATGACGAGATCCCCCAATTCATCCAGACCGCCTGCTGCCCACGCACCACCTTTTTCCCTCGATCCGCGAAACCGGCCTTCTGGAACGCCCGGATCGACGGGCCGTTCTCCGGCTTGATGTAGGCCGCCACCTCAGCGACGGGATTTTTCCGGCGCAGATAATCGCAGGCCAGCCGGATCGCCTCGGTCCCGTAGCCGTTCCCGCGCTGTTCCGACGCGATGGAGATCGCGATTTCCGCCGTCTTGTCCGATTCCATGTCGAAACGCACCTGGCCTACCGGCGTATCCTTCTCATCGATCAAGATCAGGATGGAGCAGCCGGGATCGGACCGCTTCTTCCGGAACCATTCCAGATGCTCCACCCAGGGAACGGGCTCCGAATTAAACGCGAAGGCCCGTACCTGGGGTTCGTTCACCCATTCCCACAACAGGCGGCAATCGTTATCCGACACGGGACGAATCTTCAGCATGGTTAGATGAAATCACTGGGTTGGATCGCCGATTCCGCCATGATGCGCCGGGACGCCCGGCGGCCCAGCACGCGCGGATATTCGTTCGGCTGGAGGCCGGACGGAAGCTTGCCGCACCGCAGGACCGAGATGTTGTCGGCCGTGAGCTGCTCGCCGGCCGCGACGTCCTTCGTGGCAAAGATGCTGCGGCGCGCGAAACGCCGCAGTTCGGCCTCGACCGAGTGCGTCTTTTTTTCGCCGCTGCCGAGTGCCTGTTCGGTTTCCCGGATTTTTCGGATCATGATTCGCAGCTCCTGGGGTTCCAGCGCGAACGCGTGGTCCGGCCCGGGCAATGCGTTGCTCAGCGTAAAATGCTTTTCCAGAAGATGGGCGCCCGCGGCCACGGCCGTCATGGGCCCGACCAGCGGATCCCGGGAATGATCGGACAATCCCACGGGCAGCCCGAAGGCCTCCCGCATCGTGCCGATCGCCCGAAGATTCAACGAATCCAGCGGCGCGGGGTATGCGGCCGTGCACTGCATCAGCGCCAGGTCCGGGTTCCCCGAATCCCGGAATGTCTCAACGGCCCTGCGAACCTCGTCCATGTCCGCGGTGCCCGTGGAAAGAACGACCGGTTTGCCTTTGCGGGCGATCGCGCCCAGCAGCGGCTCGTGCGTCATCTCGTAAGAAGCGACCTTATGGACTGCCACGAATGGATCCACGCGCTCCACCGATTCCTCGTCGAAAGCCGACGCCATGAAGAAAACTTTTTTCTCGCCGCAATGCGCGGCCAGTTTTGGAAGCCAGTCGTACGGCATCTCCATCTCCCGGATGATGTCGTAGATGGCGCGCGGCTGTTTCAGGTAGTCGCTTTGGCCGGCCCCGCGCGGATACAGCTTGCCGGCCCGGAACATCTGGAACTTCACCGCGTCCGCGCCGGCCTCGGCGGCGATGTCGATCAGCTGTTGGGCCCAATCCAGTTTTCCGTTATGATTGGAGCCCGCCTCGGCGATGACGAAGCAGGGATGCCCCTCCCCCAGCTTCTTCGAACCGATGGAAATCGTCCGGACCATACCCGCTCCTAGGCCCGCCGGAAGACCGGCTGCAGCAGGTCTCCCTCCAGGCGGTCCGCCAGGTTCCCGGCCTTCAGCGCGCCGGCGAGTCCCTCCAGAACGGAACGGTAAACGCGCAGGATTTCTTCCACCTCGGCGTCTCCGTGGCTGAAGCTCGGGTTCTGAGCGCCGGAGAAAAGAAGGCCCCGCTTCATGCATTCCTGCTGAAAAAAGCTCTTGAGCAGAAGCGATTCCTGTTCCGTTCCCAAAAACTGAACCACGGTGCGCGGAGGCAGCCCGTCGCAGGAGGTCTTCCCCTGCAGTCCGTAGTGCCGGGCCAGCACGTTGTAGCCGTCCCGCAGTTCGCGGCCCAGCGACCAGAGGCGCGGAATGACCTTTTCCTTTTCCAGCTGATCGAGCGTCGCCATCGCCGCCGCCAGAGAAACGGTCTCTCCGCCGAACGTAAAAGAGAAGAAGACTTCCTCGAACAGCTTCATCACATCCCGGCGGCCCACGACGACCGAAAGCGGAAACCCGTTGGCCAGCGCTTTCCCGAAACAGGCCAGATCGGGCGTGACGCCGAAATGCGCCTGCGCGCCTCCCAGCGAGATGCGGAAACCGGTGAGCACTTCGTCGAAGATCAGCAGTGCCCCTTCCCGTCGGGCGATCGCCTGGACCTGCCGGAGGAAATCGCCCTGGGGTTCAATGATCCCGACCGGTTCCATGATGACAGCCGCGATCTGGCCGCGATTTTCCTGAAACAAACGCTCCAATGACTCGATCCGGTTGTATTCGAACGGAAGCGTCAGTTGTCTCACCGCGGGCGGCACGCCGCGATTCCGCGTCGTCGTGCCGATGTACCAATCCTGCCAGCCGTGATAGCCGCAGCAGGCGATCTTTTCGCGGCCCGTGAACGCGCGGGCCAGCCGGACCGCGCCCGACGTCGCGTCGGATCCGTTCTTGGCGAACCGGACCATCTCCGCGCAGGGGATGATTCGGCTGAGTCGTTCGGACAGCTCCACTTCCAGAGGATGCGGCAGTGAAAAGCTGATACCGTCTTTCATCTGCGCACGGACCGCCTCATCGACACTCGGGTGCGCGTATCCCAGGATCACGGATCCCAGCGCCATGGCCGTGTCCAAGTATGAATTGCCGTCGACATCCCAGACGCGGCATCCCTGCCCGCGCGCGAGAAACGAGGGGGAGGCCCCTTGAACGAATTGGGTCGGCCCCTTGCTGAAGGTCTGGGAGCCGCCCGGAATCAGCCGGCGTGCCGAGTCCAGAAGCCGGGCGGAACGATCGAGTACCAGCTTCCGGGGCGCAACCGCGGGATCGGCGGCCAGAGAGCGATAGTATCCTTCGTTCACCACGCTTTCGGCCGCCGGCCGGCGAAGCTCCGGGTGATCGTTCAACAGCTTCAGGATGTCCGACATCAGGAACGGTTTTTCCTTGTTCTCCAGGCGGCCGTAAACCAGGCGCACGAAATCCAGGTCGGCCGCGTTATCCACGGACCACTTGAACTGCGAGCAGTCTTCGGGCGCTTCCAGCCGTCCGCTGCGGAATTGCTCCGGCCGCTTCACCAGAAAAGCGGTCACGTGTTCCCTCTCGGAGGAGTCCGACGCGCCGCGCCACGCGGTCTCGAGCGCGGCGAATGAAAAAACCTCCACGTCCAGCCCGTCCGGAAAGCGGCATCCCTGGGCGTTGCTGACGTAATCGAGCGATTGTTTTCGATAGAGCTCCAGGGCCCGGCCCAGGATCTCGGGATCGAGCAGAGGGCAGTCGGGAGTGACCCGAACGATGTGCCGCACCTTGAATTGGCGCGCCGCCTGGTACACCCGGTCGAGCACGTCCATCTCGGCGCCGCGGTACAGCAGCCACCCTTTTTTTGAGCAAAAATCGGCCAGCACGTCGTCTTTAGGAGAATCAGTCGTGGCGATGATCACCTGTTCGATTGCCGGACACGCCTTGACCCTGTCCACGAGCCGTTCAAGCATCGGTTTCCCTCCGATGTCGGCCAGCGTTTTTCCGGGAAGACGCGTTGAGCCCATCCGGGCTTGAATGATGGCCGCGATCATGCCGGGACCTTCTCCAGCATGGCAGGCCGGCCGGTGCTCAGAGAGGTTCGCACCGCCTCCACCACCTTCAGGACCTCGATCGCCTGTTCGACGCCGACCATCGGCGCGCGCTGTTCCCGCACCGCCGCGAGGAAATCCCTCAACTCTTCAAGGTAAGCGTCGGAAGGCCGCCCTTCCGTGGAAACCGGCTGGAACGATTCGCTTCCCAGCTCGAAAACCTGGAGCCGGCCCAGACTGGTATCGGCCCGGCCTTCCGGACAATCCCAGCGCAGGCCGGTTCCCTCTCCGGTCAACCGCAGAGAGCGAGTATAAACCGGTTCCAGGCAGTCCATCCGAAGCGTCGCCAAGGCGCCGCCGTCCATCTTCATCAAGATATGGATCACGTCCATTCCGCTGATTTCAAGAGTGCTCAGTTTCGCCCCGTGAGCGAACACCTCTTCGACGTTTCCCAGAAACCACATCAGCAGATCGATCTCGTGGGATACGTCCAGCAAGAGACCGCCGCTGATCGCGTCATCCACCATGTAGCTGGCCCGGTAATCCCGGCCCGGCCACCAGCGGTCGAGATAAAGCCCGAAATGCGCTTCGGCGGTCAGCACCTTGCCCAAACGCCCTGAACGCACGATCTCCCGCGCCCGCCGCATCGCCGGATGATACCGAAGCTGGTAGCCGACCTGGACCACTTTTCCGTCCGACTGGGCTTGCGCCAGGAATTCCCGCGTCCCTTCCAGCGAGATCGCCAGCGGTTTCTCCACGAAGACATGCGCGCCGGCCTGAAGCGCCTGGGACGCCACGGCCACGTGCGTCGAAGCGGGAGTGCAGACCAGCACCACGTCGGGCCGGCGATCGAGCGCTTCCTTCGGATCGGCATCGACGGTCAATCCCAAACTGTTCTTCACCCGCTCGCGGGCCCGAGGATTCGGATCGGCCGCTTCCACGCGCTCCACGCCCAGGCGGCGCAGATGCTCGATGTGGCGAATGCCGATGGAACCGCAGCCCAAGACCAACGCTTTCATTCCCTGTCCTCCTAAAGGTCGGCCTTGGACGCGCCGCGGACCGCCGGCTTCTCGAGCGCCTGCTCATCCCCCGTGTGGGGATGGCGGACCGTATTTTGAGCTCCCAATTCCCGGATGGCCCACCAGGAGAGCTCCACCACCTCTTCGTCCGGCAGATCGCTGAAGTTGGTCCGGACCTGCTCCCCCTGCTCTCCCAGGCGGATCAGGTATTCTTCGATCATGTCCTCGTCCGCCGGTCCCGGTTTTCCGGTGACCGCTTTCGCGATCAGCCCTTTGTCCAGCGCCAGCTGCCAGAACGTGGTGGCCGGGTACGCGGTTGTGAAAAAGAACACTTCGGGCCTGAGGCCCACTTTTCTGCAGAAGTCCACGGTCTCCTGCATGGTCTGTTTCGTTTCACCCGGGGAACCGGTCATGAACGAGCAGTCGGCGTAGCCCATGATCCGCTGGGTCTCTTTGATGGCGATCTCCATCTTCTCCACTGTCTGACCGCTCTTGTCGATGGATTTCAGAATGGTGGGACTGGCCGATTCGACACCGTATCCGGCCTGCCGCATCCCCGCTTCGAAGGCCTGCTCCAGCATGTGCGGCCGGCCTTCTTTCTTCGCCCGCAGCACATCGTCGGCGATGATGTTGGTCCGGCAGGTGCCGCCCCACATGATTTCGAATCCGGTTTGCTTCCTGCGCTCCCTCAACTCGGTGCAGAACTCCAGCGCCCACCGGTAATCGGTCATCATGAGGTCGTCCAGGAAATGGATGTAGGTCAGCCCGTACCGGTCCTGCAGGTAAACCATTTCATCCACGATGTCTTTCGGCGACCGGAGCCGGTACTGCTTTCCCAGATAGGCGGCGTAGCAGTAGTCGCACGCGACCGCGGCGTAGGGACAGCCGCGGGAGGCGATCATCGACTCGGAATACTGGCCCTGATCCACCGGCGCGCCGTCGATCCATTTGGTCTTCCAGTTGAGGTGTCCCACCGGATTCATCTTGTAAACTTCATCCAGCGGCCAGGGCGAGCGCATGGGCCACGGGATCGCGTCCAGCCCCATCACCCGGTTCTTCACCGAAGGACGCAGGCCGTTGTCCTTGAAATCCCACTCGCCGGGCCGGACCTCGCGCCGGTAGGCCACCCCTTTCAGGCCTTCCAGCGAAGCGCCGGTATCCAAGCGGTGGAGAAGCTCGGAGAAGGTCACTTCTCCCTCTTCCTGGACCACCGCGTCCGCGCCCAGCCGCTGCACCATGAAAATAGGCAGCGAGGAAGCGATCCCTCCGCCGACGATGACCGGCACGTCCGGATGGATCTCTTTGCAGACCTTGACGATCCGCTTGATCCGGCTGTACTGCGTGACGATCCCTCCCACACCGATCACGTCCGGCCGCTCTTTGCCCAGCGTTTCCCGCACCCGCTGTTCCACCCATTGATTAACGGCCTCCGGACTCTCCTTGAGCGGCTTCTTCCGTTCCGCGTTCAAGTCCAGCGCGCTGACCCGGTAGCCGTCCATCGCCGCGACGGCCGCCACGTACCCATGCCCGAGCGGCATGATGTTCGGGTACGACCACTCCCGGATCGGCGGGTTGATGAACAGGATCTTCTTCGGTCTGGGCCCCTCCGGGAACAAGCGGGCGGACTCCTCCGTCGTGTACCGGGGCGCGTTCGGGTCCAGCGCTTCCCCGTCTCGGAAACGCTGGTAGAATCTTTCCGGGCTACCGTGCGGCATGAGGAGCTCCTTCTTGTTCCATGATGCGGCCAACGCATTGAACGACTTCCTGAACCTGCCCATCGGTCATCCTGGGAAATAAAGGCAACGTGAGAGTCCGATCGTAATATTTCTCCGCGACCGGGTAATCTCCGGCGCGGTACGAAAAAGTCCGCTGATAAAAAGGATGCAGGTGCACCGGCAGGTAGTGGACGTTGACGCCGATACCCATTTCCGTGAGGGCTTGGAAGAGGGATCGCCGGTCCGGCGAGCCCGTCTTCAGTCCCACCTGAACCACGTAAATGTGCCAGGCATGCCGGAACCGTTCCCGATCGAACCGCTGCGGGGTCAGGTCCAGCCCTTCCAGCGCCTGCGCGTAGACATCGGCGATGCGCCGCCTTCTCTCGAGAAACCGGCCGAGCTTGTCCATCTGTTTCAAGCCCAGCGCGCATTGAAAGTCCGTGATGCGGCCGTTAATCCCCAACTGGTCCATTTCATGCCGCCAGGGTTCGGCCTCAGCCAGCGCGCCCTGCACCTTGCGCAGGCCGTGGTGCCGGAAGACCCGGAGCCGCTCCGCCAGTTCCGGCCGGTTCGTCAGCACCATCCCGCCCTCTCCGGTCGTGATGTGCTTAACCGGATGAAAACTGAAGACCGCCATATCGGAATGGCTGCAGCTGCCGACCTTTTGCCAGACCCCCTTCGAGTCCAGCCATTCGGCTCCCAGCGCGTGGCAGGCGTCCTCGATCACGCACAGCCCTTTTTCCCGGGCAATCTTCGCGATGGCTTCCAGATCCGCGGGAAGCCCGGCAAAGTGGACCGGCAGAATCGCCTTGGTCTTCGGCGTCAGGCGCCGGCGGACTTGGCCCGGATCCAGGTTGAGCGACGCCGGATCGATGTCGGCAAAAACCGGTTTCGCGCCCAGATAGACAGCCGCGTTGGCCGTCCCGACGAACGTGAGCGGTGAGGTGATGACCTCATCGCCGGCCCCGATCTCCGCCGCCGAGCAGGCCCCGTAAAGAGCCGTTGTGCCGCTTGAGAAGGCAATCCCGAACCGGGCTCCGCAGGCGGCGGCCACGCGCTGTTCGAACGCTTCGATCCGCGGTCCCTGCGTGATCCAATCCGACCGCAGCGCCTGAAGCACTTCAGCGGCGTCGTCCTCTTCCAGCCAATGGCGGCCGTAGGGAATCCTGGGTGAGGTCACTTTTGCTCGATGAGCTCCAACTCGTCGTCCACCTGCTCCACCAGCCGGCGCAGTTCGTCCCGGGTCAGCCAGACCGTATTGGTGTTGCTCGCGTAGCAAAAATCGTCCGGGACCGGACGGCCCTGCTTCCAGTTGGAGGCCTGCTCGTGGAGCTGGGGAAAGTCCGGCTTGATCACGTAGTAGTGGTCGAGCTCCACGGTGCGGCGCGCGTCGTCCGAGGGAACCATCACCTCGTGCAGTTTCTCGCCGGGCCGGATGCCGACCACCTCATGGCGGCAGCCCGGGGCGATGGTTTCGGCGAGGTCCGTGATCTTCATGCTGGGGACCTTCGGCACGAAAATTTCCCCGCCGTGCATCATCTCGAGCCCGCGGATCACCAGCTCCACTCCCTGCTCCAGCGTGATCCAGAACCGGGTCATCCTTTCGTCCGTAATGGGAATGACTCCCTTTTCCCTCATCTTCAAGAAGAACGGGATCACCGATCCGCGGCTGCCCACCACGTTGCCGTAGCGGACCACGCTGAACCGGGTCCGGTGCGAGCCGGAATAGACGTTGGCGGAGATGAACAGCTTGTCCGCGCAGAGCTTGGCGGCGCCGTACAGGTTGATGGGATTGGCGGCCTTATCGGTGCTCAGCGCCACCACTTTCTCCACGTTCCGGTCGATCGCCGCGTCGATCACGTTGGCTCCGCCCAGGATGTTGGTCTTGATCACCTCCAGCGGGTTGTATTCGGCGCTGGGGATCTGCTTGAGCGCGGCGGCGTGAATCACGACGTCGACGCCGTCGAACGCGCGCATCAGGCGGTCCTTGTCGCGCACGTCGCCGATAAAGAACCTCAGGCGCGAATCGTTGCGGAACTGGTGCGCCATCTCCGACTGCTTCCACTCGTCCCGGCTGAAGATGATCAGCTTTTTCGGGCTGTGATGGTTCAGCACCGTCTCGGCGAATTTCTTTCCGAAAGAGCCCGTCCCTCCGGTGACCAGGATGACTTTATCCTTTAAGCTTGGATGTGCCACGATATCCCTCCTGTCCATTGAGTTAGAAATCTCGTCATAAAAAGTCCGAAGCCATAATCGTCTTTTCTCCACGGCAGAGGATCCGGGAAAAACATCGGATCGTCCAGCCGGCGCGCGAATTCCTGAAGGCCGGAATTGGATTTCACCCGGGCGTCTTCCCGGATCCATCGGGACAGCCGCCAGCCGTCCTGCTCCAGGAGCCCCATCCGGGATCGCCAGCGCTCGGATTCCGCGCCGTTGCCGTTCTGATATTCCAGGTATGAAAGCGCCAGCAGGCAGTACAGGTAGTCCGACAGCTCCCGGTGAATCCGGGCGTCGGTCTCCTGAAACCGGGGCGCCCATTCCGGCAGTTCGCTTCCCCAGGAACGATAAAGGCCGCCGGTTTTCGAAGCCCACTGCCGGAAATCCATGCCGCCGGTCAGCCAGCGCGCGTCTTCCAGGCGATAGGGAGAAAGCGTGTAGCGCAGAAGGAACGGCCGGACCTCCACGGCTTCCCGGAAACGGCGTTCGGCCTCTCGCAGGTCTCCCCGATCCCAGGCCTGCTGGGCCTCCCGCAGAGATGAATCGAACGGGTCTTCTGTTTCCGGCCGGCGCAGATCCCCATACAACAAATAGGTGTTCGCCAGCCGGCCGCGGAACATCTCCAGCCGGATCGCCACGAGATTCGGAATGCACAGCGCGGCAACCAGCGCGAGAACGGCCGCTTCCCGAACCACCGGCCGGACCCGGGTGCGCCGGGCAAGCCGATCACCGGCCCCGCACAAAACTGAGGAAAACATGATCGCCAACATCGGCGAGAGATAAATGAAATAGCGTGAGGGGATTCGCACTGGACAACTGGAATAGGGCTGGAGAAAATAAAGCAGGCCCACCCCATACCAGACGCCGAACAGTAAAAAGGTTTTTCGGCGTTCGGGCGCCACCCCGGCAAAGGCCAAAATCAACGCCGCCGCGGTTGCGAGCGTCCAAGCCGATACCTGCGGGGGAATAATGTGATAGGGTTCCGTCGACGGGATCAGCAGCGCCGTGCGCAGCGGCTCGAGAAACGAAGTCAGGATCGATGAGAAAGGAACCGCGGCATTGTAGAGAAACAGCCATTGCCGTTTATCGCGAAGGGCCCACAGCACGACCCCCCCGACCAATCCCAGCAAAGCAAGGCGGCGAAAGCGCGCGAGTTCCACGCGGCGGATCAAGAACAGCAGCCCGACGCCGGCGCCCCACAACAGCAGTGCCTTCACCGGCATGAAGAGCGGCCATTGGGAAAACAGGCGGGTGAGGCGAGGATCGCCCACGGCGGCCAGCGCGAACGACGGATAAATCCCGCACAGGATCCAGCCGGGCAGCCAGCGTCCGAAGGAATCCTTCCTCTGCCCGGACGAATCGGACCCCCAGAGCGTATGGACCAACATCAGCAGCGGCCCCAACAGCGCGCTGCGCTGAAGCGAAGCCAGCGCCATGATCGCCAGCGTTGCCATGATCAGCGCTCGGGGATTCTTCCCTTCCCGAATCCGCTGTTCCGCGGACAAATACAGGTTGAGCAGAAGAAGAATCGTGCCGACCGCGATCAGGTGCTGGACCGCGGTGGGCCATAAATAGGCGTGAAAATGGGCGAACATCGTCAGGTAAACCACGCCCGCGATCGCGCCGACCCGGCCGGAGAAACCCAGCCGCCGGCTCAAACCGTAGACACCGACCGCGTTGAGCGCATGAATCGCCATCGACAGCGCCAACAGCGCCGGGATCGAGAGCCCGACCGACGAGGTGTTCAGCCACAGATGCAGTTTCAGCAGCGGCTGGCCCAACAGAAAAGGAGCGGGACTGAACAAGAAGGCAAAGAGCGCCCAACCGCTCCGGCCCTGGACCGCTGCTTCCATCAGCGGTCTCATCCACCACAGGTCGGTTTCCGGTCGCGCGGACAGCACCGGTCCGGCCAGCAGCGCGATCCACAGCGCCGCCAGACCCACGATCACCGTTGCGTAAGCGATCCGAATCACCGGAATGGAATCTCCTTTTTCTTCGGCGTGAACCCTTCGATCAGGATCTGGAGCAGGAATACCGCGCCCCATTGAAAGATCTTCAGTTTTCTCACTCCCCCGATCCGGGCCGGCTCATCGGCCGGGATCTCGCTCCATTTCAGGCCGTATTTCAAGGTCCGCATGCTCATCAGCGGGATCCAGTCCACGCGGGTGCGGAACAGCCGCTCCAAAAATTCAAACGGTTCCGGCCGGTCCACGCCGACACGGTGCGGAAGGTCCTTCCGGTGCGCGCGGAACATCACCATCGGGTCCGTCATCCGGGCGGAGCCGCGGGGCCTCAGCAGCAGGTTCGTCAGCGTCCGGAACAGCCAGTTCCCGAACGAGGTGACGGCATCGTCGTCTTCGGACTTCGCGTCCCCCAGGTAGCGGGAAGCGATCACCAGGTCGTAACCGCCTTCCATCTTCTCGATCAGCGGCGGAATCGCCTCGGGGACCGAATTACCGTCCGGCGTGAAATAGATCACCACGTCGCTGCGGATCAGCGGCCAGGCCTCACGGTAAGCGGTCCGGAACCCTTTCTCTTTCTGGACGTAGACCTCGTACCCCTGCTGTCTTGCCCACTCGATCGTGCCGTCGGTGGACCCGCCGTCGAGCACCAGGATCTGGTCGACCCACTCGCGCCGGACCTTCGGCATCACGACCTTCATGCCGTCGATCTCGTTGAGCGTCATCACCAGCAGCGTGTAAGTCAGCGTTCGCGGGCGGACATTCCCCTTCCGCTCGGTGCCTTGCTGCAGGGAGACATCCGGAGGCGCCATCGGTTCAGGCCTCCACCGGCTTGGCGGGACCGTCGGCCCGGACCGAAGTTCGCCGGCGTCGGGCGGATCCCGGCAGATATCCGTCGGAATCGTAAAAGATGATCCGGCTGCCGCCGTTCTCGAACTCCACCGGAACCTGAAGATTTCCGTTCAGCGATTCCCGCACCGCCTCCTGATCCTCGGGCCGGACAAACAGCAGAAGGAACCCTCCGCCGCCCGCGCCCAACAGCTTTCCGCCGATGGCCCCGACCCGGCAAGCGCTGTCATACAGCGCGTCGATGTCGGGATTCGAGATGCGCTTCGTCAAAGAGCGCTTCAATTTCCAGCTCTCGTCCAAAAGTTTTCCGAACGGAATCAGCGATTCCTCGCTTTGAAGAATCCGGATCCCTTCCTCCACCATCTGCCGCATGGCGGCCAGCTCCGTCCGCTTGGAATCGGTCGCCTTGATCTGTTCGGCGGCGACATCGGAAGCGGTCCGGGAAACGCCGGTGTAGATCAGCATCAAATGGTCCTGCAGCAGGTGCAGCCGGGCCGGATCGGCCAGAACCGGAGAAACCTGAATCGAGCCGTCCCGATGGAAATCGATCCGGTTGAATCCGCCGAACGCAGCCGCCATCTGGTCCTGAGAGCCGACATTCTCCCGGAGCCGTTCCTGCTCCACGTGAATGGCGTCCTCGCCCAGCTTCATCTTGCTCGGCATGATTCCCTTCAGGCCGTAGAGCGCGTGCAGCAGGCCCACCGTGAACGAGGAGCTGGATCCCAAGCCCGTCCGGGCCGGCAAATCTCCGTCGTGGTGGATTTCGAGACCCTGACCGATCTCGAGGTAGCGGAGGCATTCACGAACCGAAGGGTGCTCGATCTCATCCCGGTTCTTGACCAGCTCGATCTTCGACCAGACCACGCGGCTGCTGTGCTCGAAGAACGGAGGCAGCCACCGGCAGGTGATGTAGCAGTACCGCTGGATCGTCGTGGTCAGCGTGGCCCCTCCATGCTCGCGGTACCAGACCGGGTAGTCGGTCCCGCCGCCGAAGAAGGAGATCCGGAACGGAGTCCTGGAAATGATCACTTCACGCTCTCCGGAACGTTCTGTCGAACCAGCTTGTGAACGGTCATCTCTCGAATGTGCTGAGCCGTTTCGGCGCCGAACTTTTGCTCGATCATCCGGAGATAGCGGGGCGAATTGAAATAGACCTGGAAGGCCCGGTCCCGGAATTCCAGCACCTCGCCGGCCGACAGATGCTTGGTCGGCAGCGGCAGACTGTCCACCGAATGCTGCGAGTAGCCGCTCCAGGTCGAAGGCAGAGGCCATCCTTCCTGCAGGGCGACCTGGTACAACTTGGAGCCCGGGTAGGCCATCGCCGAATAAAAATTGGAGAACTCGCAGTTCAAATCCAGCGCCAGGTCCAGCGTCTGCTGCATGGTCTGGTGGTCATCCTCCGGCAGGCCGAAGATGTAGTTGCCGATCACGTAGATGTCGGCCGCACGCACCTTCTCCAGCGTCTTGAAGATCAGCTCCTCGCCGAACCCTTTCTGCACGTCGTCCCGGACCCTGGCGTTGGCTGCCTCGATTCCGAACGCAAGCCAGTCGAAACCGGCCCTCTTCAATTTGTCCACCATCTCGTCCCGCACGGTGTCGACGCGCGCGTAGGCCCAGATGTTGAGGTCGTACCCGCGCTCGATGATGCCGTCGCAGATGGCCAGCACATGCTTCGGGTGGAGCACAAACATCTCATCGGCGAACTTGATGTTGCGCACGCCGTACTGGCGCACCAGCGTGTCGATCTGCGCCAGCACTTTTTCGGGGCTCCAGAAACGATAGCTGTTGACGCTCTCCTTGATGCCCGAAAGGCGCTCGCCGCTCTTGAACGGCGCCTGGATGCAGCAGAAACTGCAGTGATAGGGACATCCGAGCGTGGTGTAGATAGCCGCGTACGGCTCCCGCTGCAGCCCTTCCAAGCAATGCCAGTTGTGCGCCCGGTAGCGGCCCATCGGAAGCAGGTCCCACGCCACCTCCGGCATCTCGCCGTCCAGGTCCCGAACCAGCGGAGCCGGCGCGTTGATCTGAACCTGCCCCGTGGCGCTCCAGAACACCAGGCCGCTGACGGCGCCGTAATCCGGCCGGGCCGTCCGAAGCGCCTGAAGCAGTTCCCATAAGGTGACCGGCCCTTCCCCGCTGGAGACGAAGTCGACCGCTTCTTCGCGGAGCGTTCGCTCCGGCAGAGCCGAGACGTGCCCACCCACCAGCGCCACCTTCTGATTGGAAGAGTCCTTTTTGATCGCCGAACAGATTTGTCCGGCCGCCGTCATGTTCTGCGTGGAAGCGGAGGGCTGGTGCCCGTACACCACCACCGCGGCCAACAGCGGGTTCAGCGCCCGGACCCGCTGAGCCGTTTCCGCCGGAGACAGCTCTTCGGCTTCGGCGTCGATGATGCGGACCTCGACCCCTTTGCGCCGCAGGAACGTCGCCATCAGGCCCGCCCAGACCGGCGGCTCGATGGCCGCCAGCGTTTCCCCCAGCGCCTGATAAACAGACGACCGGCTGGCCGGATTGATCAAGACCACTTCAGGCGATGTTGGCATATTCGTTCCTCCGGATGACGCTGTATCCCTTGATGAGTTCGGTGATCCCCTGCTCCAGCGTCACGTCCGGCTTGTAGCCGGTGGCTTCGATCTTTTCGTTGCTGACGATGTAATTGCGCTGGTCGGGATCTTCGCCCACGTTCGCTTCGGTGAAATAAAAGTTCGGAACCTGTTTCCGGATCAACTCGCACAGCTCCTGCTTCGACAAATTGGCCTCGCTCAAGCCGACGTTGTAGGGCTGGCCCTTCATGCGGTCGAACTGCTCCAGCGCGTGTAAAAACGCCTTCGCGATGTCCCGGACATGAATGAAATTGCGTTTGAAGTGGCTTTGGAACAGCACGATGAACCCGTCCGTCACGGCCCGGTAAACGAAATCGTTCACCAGCAGGTCCAGCCGCATCCGGGGTGAAATCCCGAACGCGGTGGCCAGCCGGAATGTGACGCTGTTGCCGGACTCCAGGATGGCCTTCTCCGCTTCCACTTTCAGGCGGCCATACATCGAGATGGGCTTGAGCGGCGTGGCTTCCGTGCAGTGCACCCCTTCCTGTCCGATCCCGTAGCCGCTGTTGGTCGTGGGGAAGATGATCCGCTGCTGGGGCGACCGCAGCTTCACCAGCGACAGCACCGCATCCAGGTTGACGCTCTTGGCTTCCAGCGGGTTTTTCGCGCAGATCGGGGCTCCGGTCAGGCAGGCCAGAGGAATGAGGACGTCGGCGTCTTTCAGCAGGCGGGAAAGCAGCGCCTCGTCCCGCGCGTCTCCGCGCACGACCTTGAGCTGAGTATGATGGCAGCAATCCAACAGAGAGGATTGTCCGTACATGAAGTTGTCCAGCACGACCACCGAAGTGCCGGCGTTCAGCAGGGCCGGAACGAGAATCGATCCGATGTACCCCGCGCCGCCGGTGACCAAAACCCTTTGCCGCTGCGCCATCGCTTCCTAGCTCCCTTTCGTGACCAGTTTTTGTTCCTGCTGTTTGAGGTAGCTCTGAGTCGCTCTGCGAAGCCCCTCTTCCAAAGAAATCTCAGGACGCCACCCCAGCGCCCGAATCCTGCTCGATTCCAGAAGTTTCCGGTTCGCGCCGTTGCCGACTTCTCCGGAGAAGACCAGCCGGCCCGTGAAACCGACGGCCTGGGCGGTCAACTCCGCGATCTCCCGGACCGTCCGGTCGGATCCGGAACCGATGTTCAGACGGCCTTCGGGCACATCGGCACGCAGCGCGAGGAGGCAGGCGCGAGCCGCGTCCTGCGCGTGCAGAAAATCCCGCCGGGGCGTTCCATCCCCCCAGAGCCGGATTTCCGGCGCCCCCTCTTCTTTCGCGCGGCGCATCTTCGGGATCAACGAAGCGATCAAATGTCCCTCATCGGGATCGAAATGGTCTTCGTCACCGTAAAGACTGGTCGGGATGCAGACGACGGTGCGGCAACGGCCTTCCCGCCTCAACAGATCCGCGTACTGGACCGCCGCCAGCTTGCCCACTGCGTACCCCAGATTGGTTTCTTCGATGGGGCCCGTCAGCAGGTCGTCCTCGCGGATCGGCCGCTCGATCCCCCTGGGATACATGCAGGACGAACCGAACACCATCGCCTGCGGAATTCCCTGCTCCGCGCAGGCCCTCAGCGTCACCAGGTTCATCAGCGCGTTATCGAACAGGAACTCGGCCCCGCGCCGCTGATTGGCCAGGATTCCGCCCACGCGCGCGGCGGCCAGGATGACCGCGCTGGGGCGGATTGAGCGCAGCGCGTCCCGCACCTGCGCATCGTCGCGGCAATCCACTTCAGAATGGGCCGGTGCCGCGCAGGCGATCCCTTCGCGATCGAACAGACGCCGCAGTTCGCTTCCCAACAGCCCGCTGCCGCCGAAGAGCAGGATCTTGCCTTCCATGTCAGAAAGGCCCCTTGAAGTTGTTCTCATAGGAGTAGAACGTTTCCTGGCTCAGGTCCGATTCCGGCAGGCCCAGCATCCGCTCCGCCATTCGGATGATTCCCATCGCCGAAGGATAAAACAGGTTCTCGAGAGGCCGCGTGGTGGGGCATGGCACATGCGCGAAGCCAAGCCGCTCGACGGGACTCTGCAGGTGGCCGAAACAACGCTGGCTGATCATCGCGGCCAGTTCCGCCGAGAAACCACAGAAAGTCCAGTCGTAGTCGGCCACGATGCAGCGGCGGGTTTTTCGCACCGAGTCCAGGATCGCCTTCTCGCCCAGCGGGGCCACGGTCCGCACATCCACCACTTCCAATTCCACGCCGCGGCGGGAGAGCACCTCCGCCGCTTTCATCGCCTCCACCGTCATCCAGGACGCGGCCACCACGGTCAGCGCCTTTCCCTGCCGCAGGACCGCCGGTTCGCCCAACGAAGCCGGCAGTTCCGGGTCCACCTCGCCGGCGACATCGTACAGCCACCGGTGTTCCAGGAAGATGACCGGGTTGTTCTCGCGGACTGAGGCCCTCAGCAAACTGTAGGCATCCTGCGGCGTGGAGGGCAGAACCACCTTCAGCCCCGGAAAGTGCGCGAACACCCCGTGCATCGACTTGCTGTGCTGGGCCGACTGCCCCCAGCCGCGGCCGATCACGGCCCGGATCACCAGGGGGACGCGCAGCTTTCCACCGCTCATGTAGCGCAGATTGGAGACCATGTTCACGATCTGATTGGTGGCCAGCAGCATGAAATCGGCCCGGATGTGGACGTGAACCGGCCGCAGTCCCGAGATCGCCGCGCCCAGCGCCACGCCCGTCATGGCCTCTTCCGACAACGGCGTGCCGAAACAGCGGTTCGGCCCGAAACGCTCCAGCAGGCCCTCGGTGCTCCCGAAGATCCGCTTGTGGTCCGGCACGTCCAATCCGAAGACGAACACGGAAGGGTCCGCCTCCATTTCCGCGGCCAATGCCGCCGCCAGCGCCTGCCGGTAGGTCATCGGCATTTTCACGCGAACAAGTCCGTGTAAAGTTCGGCCATCGGCGCGAACGAGGCCTCGCGGGCCTGCCGGACCGACCGGTCCACCTTCCCCGTCAGTTCCGCCCGGATCTTGGCCCGTTCCTGCGCGCCTTCTTTTTCCGAAGAGAAGCCCTTGCGCTCGAATTGAATCACCGGATCGAGCCGCTCCAGCTCTTCCGGAGTCGGCTTGCGCCGGTAGCCGGCGGAGAAATCCTCCCGGATTCCGACATGCTCCAGGAACCGGAAATAGCTGAAATGCAAAAAGCCGGGCTTGGAATCCTCGGCCATCCGGCCGAGCATGCTGCGCGTGGCCCGGACCACCTCCATCAGGTCACTGCCGTTTCCTCCGGCCACATGGCACCGGAACGGCTGCACCGCTTCCTGAACGGACCGGAAACCCTGGCGCCGATCGGACGGCGTGTGAATGGCCAGCCCGTTGTCTTCGCAGACAAAAAGGATTTTCAGCTGATGCAGGCAGGCGAAATTCAGACTCTCCCAAAACACCCCTTCCTCCAGCGCCCCATCCCCCAGGAAGACCACCGTCAAGCGGTCCTGCTTCTGGTACCGGGCCGCCAGCGCCGCACCCACTGCCACCGGAATCGTGGTGGCCACGACGGCCGACGTCGCGATGAGTCCCTTGTCCGGACAGGAGATGTGCATGGAGCCGGCCTTGCCCTTGCCCGGGCCGGTGCTTTTGCCGTAGATCTCTCCGAAGAATCCGTCCGTGTCATCGGTCATCGCCAGGTAGAGCGCGTGGTTCCGGTAGGTTCCAAACGCCTGGGTGTCCTTCGGCAGGGCATGGCAAACCCCCACCGGAATCGCCTCCTGTCCGATCCCCAAATGGACCGGCGTTTTCATCTCGTTCTTGGCGTACTCCTGCTGGATCTTTTCCTCGCACAAGCGGGCGAGCAGAAGCTTCCGGTAGAGACGCAGCGTCTCGTCCCGGCTCAGCAAGGCGTCGCCGTTGGAACCGGCCGCTTTATCGGAGATAAGCTCGGATGTTTTCGGCAGCATAGTCGATGTCGTCGTCCGTCAGGTATTGGTGCGTTCCAAAATGAAGCCCGGTGGTGCCGATGCGCTCCGCGACGGGGAAAGATCCCGGCTTGTAGCCCAGGAAACGGAAGGCCCCGTGCTGGACCGGCAGGGAGCCGAAGAGCGTCTTGCACTGAATGCCCTTCTTCTCCAAATGCTGATACAGACCATCGATGGACTCCTTGGGGTCCCGAAGCGTGAGCGGAAACGCGTGCGGGCACGTCACTTCCCCGGGTCCGTCCCGGTACAGCAGGATCCGGTCCTCGAGAGGGGCCAGCAGGTCCCAAAGCCGCGTCAGATGGCGCCTCCGGACCGAAAAGGTCCGGTCAAAATTCTCCAGCCCTTCCAGGCCGATCGCGGCCTCCAGATCGTTCATCTTCGAGTTGTAGCCGACGCGATCGAAATGGAAATACAGCTGGCCGCCGCGCCGGCCGTGGCTGCGAATCGAGCGGCAAAGAGCGGCCAGTTCCGGATCGGCAGCCGCAATCATGCCTCCCTCGCCGCTGCAGATGATGTGGGCCGCGTAAAAACTGAACAGCGCCATCGATCCGAACGATCCGATCACCTTTCCGTTCAGCGTGGCGCCGTGCGCTTCGCAGCAGTCTTCGATCACCGGAAGCTCGTGCTTGCGGGCTATCCGCACGATCTCTTCCATCCGGCAGGGCTTGCCCATCGTGTGGACCACCTGGATGGCCCGGGTACGGGGGCCGATGGCCGCCTCAATCAGGTTCGGGTCGATGTTGAGCGTCTCCAGCTCCACATCGACGAATCGGGGCGTCAACCCGGCGGCCAGGATGCAGTTCGCGGTGGCGGTGAACGCCAGCGCCGGCGTGATCACCTCATCCCCGCGCCTGGCGCCGCGGTCCAGCAGCGCGGTCATGGCGACAATCCCGGCGTCGGTGCCGGAGCTCACGGCCACCGCGCGGCCGTAGCCGAACTTCTTCGCGAACTCGGCCTCAAACAGATGGACGTTGGGCCCCTCGGAGACCCAGTTCCGGTCCAGCGCTTCCTGCAGGCGGCGCCGCGCGGTTTCCCCCACCTCAATGTGGCCGAATGTGATCCGATAGTCTTGTTTCGTTCCGGACGAAAGGACCGCGCCTGTTTCCTTCATCGACAAGAGATCCCCTCCAAGGACTGCAGAATCTCGGCGGCAGCGCCATAAGTTTGGGGAGTCCCGATGTCGAGCAATTCCCCATCGGAACAATAGATTCCGGCCCGCCGGCCTTTCAGAAGACCCAGCAGATTCGCTTCCAGACTGTAAGTTCCCACCGGCCAGGAAATGACCATGGACCGGTCCAGCACATAGCAGCCCGCGTTGACCCACCCCTTGCTCACCGATTCCTGCGTTTCAAATCCAAGAACCTCTCCGGCGGGGCCCACCGTCCAAACCCCCTTCCTGGACTGATCTCCCTCCACGCGGTCCGCCTTCACCGCAACCACCGTGAATTCCCGGGCAAAACGCAAATGGTCGTTGAGCACCGGCTCCAGCGGCTGCCGGACGCAGGAATCTCCGTTCAGGACCATGAAGTGGCTGGACTTGACGTGATCGGCCGCGTGCCTCAACGCGCCGCCGGTCCCCAGCGGTTTGGGCTCCACCACGAGGCGCAGGCCCGGAAACCGGCCGCGATTCTTGTCGACAAAGGATTCAAACTGCTCGGGGAGAACGTGGGCCGCCAGCGTAAACCGCCGGAAACCCTCCTCTTTCAACCGGAGCAAAAGCCGGAGAAGAAACGGCTCACCACCGACGGGAAGGAGCGGCTTCGGGGTCTGCCGGGTCAAGGAGCCCAGCCGCGTCCCTTTGCCGCCGCAGAGGATCACCACATCCATCGTGGAAGGGCCGGGCCGGCCGAACGCATGGGACCGCTCTTCCCCGCCCCACAGAGGCGCCAGCGGTTCCGGTTTTTGGATGCTGGGCTGCTGAAAAGATCGGGGATGTTCGGGCCAGAGAATGATTCCATCGGAAGGGATTTCCAGGCGGCCCAACTGTTCCAACACCTGCTTTCGGTCGCGCGGGGTGGCCACCAGGATACGGTCGAACGGAATCGCCGAAATCTCGGAGACCGGCCGGATCGGCAGATTGAGAAAGGTCGTCCTCTCCGAGGGCTCGTCGACCACGCCCACCAGCGTCAGCCCGACCTCTTGAAGGGTCAAATAAGCCACCTCGGCCATCTCGCCGGATCCCAGCAGGAGGATCTTCGAAACCCCTTCAGACGCCAGCTCCAGGAGGCGGGATTTCAGGAATTTCCGCACTTCCCGGTAATATTGGAGTGAATAATCCTGGTACTCGGCCAGCAGCCGTTCCCGCTCGGCGGTCCCCTGCGGCGTCATCAGATAGCGGGTCCGCTTCTTCTCGTCGTTGGCGATTTGAATGAAACCCTGGGCGTTAAGGCGATGCAGGCGGAGATTGATCAGTCCGAGCGCCAATCCCGTCTTTTTTCCCAGGTGACGCTGGGTTAAGTCGGGGTTTTGGGTCAGCTCATGCAGAAGCTGAAGATCCCTGTATTGATCGAGAATCACCGTTTATGGCCTCGGGTTGAGTTTGGTCTCATGGTGATAGATTTTAAGGAGTTACGGAGATTTCGAGCTGATGTTCATTTGATGAACAATACCGGATTTTAAAGATCCTGTCAACGAATTATTGTGGAATCCCGGAAATGGGCGATCGTCTTGATTAGCCCCTCCTCCAGGAGGATGGTGGGCTGCCATCCGAGTTCCCGGATGGCCCGGCTGATGTCGGGACACCGGACTTTGGGATCGTCCGGCGGCAAGGGTTTGAAAACGAGGGGGCTTCGGCTGCCGGTCATCCTGAGAACTACCCGGGCCAGCTCCAGCAAGGTGATTTCCTTCGGATTTCCCAGATTGATCGGGTCGCTGAAATCGCTCTTCATCGCACGGACGACCCCTTCCACCAGGTCCGAAATGTAACAGAAAGAGCGGGTCTGGGAGCCGTCGCCGAAGATCGTGATGGGTACCGACGCCAGCGCCTGGCCGATGAAGCCGGGGACCGCCCGCCCATCCCCGGGCCGCAGCCGGGGACCGTAGGTATTGAAGATCCGCAGGATACGCGTTTTCACGCCGTGCGTCCGATGAAAAACCATCGTCAACGCCTCCGCGAACCGTTTGGCCTCGTCGTAGCAGCTGCGCAAACCGACCGGGTTGACGTTTCCCCGGTAGGATTCCGGCTGAGGGTGCACCTGCGGATCGCCGTACACCTCCGAGGTGGATGCCAGCAGGAACCCGGCCCCCTTCGCTCGCGCCAGTTGAAGCGCGTGCAGGGTCCCTGAAGAACCCGCCTCCAGCGTCTCGAGCGGATATTTGGCGTAGTCGAAAGGGCTTGCCGGCGAGGCGAAGTGAAGGATTTCGTCCAGCAGCCCGTTCACTTCCAAAGGCCGGCTGATATCATGCCGCAACAGACGAAAACGGGGATTGTCCTTCAGCAGATGGAGATTGGATTCCAGGCCGGTCAGGAAGTTGTCCACGCAGAGGACGCTGTGGCCATCGGCTATAAAGCGATCACACAGGTGCGAGCCGATGAACCCCGCCCCGCCCGTTATAAGGATTCGCATCGTCGTGGCGCCTATTATAGTATAAGAACGATGGCTTCTTCATACGACATAGGCATCCTCGGCGCCGGCATCGTGGGTTTGGCCGCCGCGACGGCTTTGAAAAAGCGGCGGCCGGGAATCCGGGTCCTGGTTCTCGAGAAAGAATCACGAGTGGGTTTCCATCAAACCAGCCACAACAGCGGGGTCATCCACTCGGGCGTCTATTACCGTCCCGGTTCACTGAAGGCCTCGCTCTGCGTTCAGGGCGGCCGCGCGCTGCTTTCTTTTTGCCGGGAGAACGGGATTCCCATCGAACGCTGCGGAAAAGTGATCGTGGCCCTTTCTCCGGATGAACTGCCCCGGCTGGAAGAGCTGTACCGGCGCGGGACCGCCAACGGCGTGGAGGGGCTTTCCCGGATCGGCCCGGAACGGCTCCGGGAGATCGAGCCCCAGGCGCGCGGCATTCAGGCGCTTCACCTCCCTTCGGTCTCCGTGGTGGATTACCTTCAGGTGGCGCAGGCGTTTGCCGCCCATCTTCAAAAGCAGGGGGCCTCCATCCGGACGTCGACTCCCGTCCGGCGAATCACAATGGACCCGGAAGGCGTTCTTTTAAACACTCCTTCGGAAGAGTTTCGCGTCCGGTACCTGGTTTCCTGCGCGGGCCTGCAGGCGGACCGGATGGCGACAGGGTCCGGCCTTGTCTTGCCCCTTCAAATCCTTCCGTTCCGCGGAGAATACTTTGAGCTCATTCCGGAAAAAAGATCTTTAGTGCGGGGACTGATCTACCCGGTTCCTGATCCCCACCTCCCCTTTTTGGGAGTACACCTGTCGCGGCGCGTCGACGGGCGGGTGGAGGCCGGACCCAACGCGGTACTGGCGTTCAAGCGGGAGGGCTACGTGAAGACCGACGTGAATCTGCGCGATCTGCGGCAGATGCTTTCCTTTCCGGGGTTCTGGAAAATGGGCCGGCGCTATTGGCGCACGGGTCTGGAAGAAATGTTCCGTTCTTTCAACAAAGCCGCGTTCGTCCGGTCCATCCAGCGGCTGGTGCCGGCGATCCAGGGATCGGATCTGAAACCAGGCGGGTCCGGAGTCCGGGCGCAGGCCGTCAACGATCGGGGAGAACTGCTGGACGATTTCCATCTGGTGCAGAACGGCCGGTGCCTGCACGTCTGCAACGCCCCTTCTCCGGCCGCAACCGCTTCGCTGGCCATCGGCGAAACGATCGCCGACGCGGCAACCCGGCAGTTCCGTTTTTAGAATGCCCCGCAGACCCTTTCCTGCTCGGCCCGGCTGAGTTCCGGAAACAACGGCAGAGCCAGCACCTCGCGGCAAGCCCGGTCGGTATGCGGCAGGCGGACGGAACCAAACTGTTTTTTATAAAATAACTGCCGGTGAACCGGCATCGAATAATACACCTGCGCCTGGATCCCCGCTTTCAGCAGCCGCCGCCGGACTGCATCCCGATGCCGGACCCGGATGACGTACAGATTGAAGGCATGGACGGCTTCCGGCCGGACTGAGGGGCAGACGACGTCCGCGTGCCGTTCCAAAAGGCGGTCGTATTCGCGGGCCAGGATCCGGCGCCGCCCCAGCCAGCCCGGAAGTTTCTTCAGCTTTACCCGGAGCACGGCTGCCTGAAGCTCATCCAACCGGCTGTTCCGGCCCAAGGTAATCTGGACTTCCCGTTCTTTCCGGCCGTGGACCCTCAACAGGCGAAGCCGTTCCTCCAGCCGGGCCGAGTTCGTCGTCACCATGCCGCCATCCCCGGCCCCACCGAGCGTTTTGGTCGGGAAAAAACTGAAACAGCCGGCATCCCCGAAAGAGCCGACTGGTTTCCCTTGCCAGCGGGCGCCCGCGGCCTGCGCCGCGTCTTCAATGACGGCCAGCGAGAATCGTCGGGCGATTTCCCGCACCGCATCCATGTCGCAGGGGTGGCCGTACAGATGCACGGGGATAACGGCCTTCATCCGCCGGCGCTGCGCCGGAGCCAGCGCCTTCAGCCGCTTCAGCAGATCGCCCGGATCGAGCGTGAACGTTTCCGGATCGATGTCGGCCAGCAAAGGACGGGCTCCCACGTGCAGGATGGAATCCACAGTCGCGCAAAACGTGAAGGAGACGGTGGCCACGCCGTCGCCGGGCCCCACACCGGCGGCTCGCAGGGCCAGTTCCAGCGCGTCGGTTCCGGAAGCGACCCCCACGCCGAACCGGCAGTGGGAAAACCGGGAGAATTCCCGTTCAAAGGCATGGACTTCCGGCCCGAGGATGTAGGAACCTCCCGCCATCACGCGCAGGACCGCGCGGTCGAGTTGGGGCTTCAGGGCCCGGACCTGCCGGGTCAGATCGAGGAAAGGAACGGGGTTCGGCATCAGGCGGTCAGGTTAGCACACCGGCCTCTTCCAACAAACGGATGATTTTTCCCACGCATTCCCGCACGCTCTCTTTTTCCGTATCGCAGACGAGATCGGCGTGGGCCGGCGGCTCGTAAGGATCGCTGATGCCGGTAAAGAGAAGGATTTCGCCGGCCCGCGCCCGCTTGTAAAGGCCCTTGGTGTCCCGTTTTTCGCACAGTTCAATCGGAGCCCGGACGTACACCTCGAAAAACCGGCCGGCGATCCTCTCGCGCGCTTCCTGCCGCATCTTCCGATACGGAGAAATGGCCGCCACCAGAACGATGGTGCCCTGGCGAGCCAGCACATCGGCGACAAACGCGATGCGCCGGATGTTTTCTTCGCGGTCTTCGCGGCTGAACCCCAGGTCTTTGCAGAGATCTTTCCGCAGGAGGTCCCCATCCAGCACTTCCATGCGCCGGCCCAGTGCGCTCAGCTTCTTTCCGGCCGCCGCGGCCAGCGTGCTTTTCCCCGCTCCGCTGAGTCCCGTCAACCAGAGTGTAAAACCGGACGAAGTCATCGCCGGAAGCGGTACCGGATCAGCCACAACGCGGCCAGCACGCCGTCCATCCATTTGATTTTTTTCCCCTCCGTATGCTCCCGGCCGCGGTAGGAAATGGGGACTTCAAGAATCGGAATGCCGCGCCGCAGCCACTTCACGGTCAGTTCGGGCTGCTCCCGGAAGTCCCGGCTTTCGATCTGGATTCCATCCAGCGCGCTGCGATGAAAAACCTTGTAGCCGGTTTCCATGTCCGACAGCCGGGAACCATACAGGAGATTGGTCAGAAAGGTCAGGAACCGGTTTCCCATCGTATGCACCCACAGCATGCGCGAGCGCTCACCGGTGAACCGGGACCCGTAAACCACGCGGGCCCGCCCGTCCAGGATCGGCTTGAGCAGCCGGGGATAGTCTTCGGGGTTGTACTCCAGATCCGCGTCCTGAACCAGAAGCACCTCTCCGGTTGCCGCGGCGAATCCGTCTCGAAGTGAAGCCCCCTTCCCCTGGTTCGAGGAATGCCGGATGATCCGAACCGGCGGAGAGAAGGATGCCAGGATTTCAAGCGACCGGTCGGTGGAGCCGTCATCGATGGCAAGGACCTCTTTTTCCATCCCTTCGCAGGGCGCCTGCAGGACCCTGGAAAGGGCTTTCGCGAGAGTTCTTTCTTCGTTATAGACCGGGATGACGATGCTAAGTTTCAACGGTTCTCAAACTACAGGGTGAGAACTTTGGCCCGGCGGCGGGCCCGGAGGGGGTTGAGCACATTGCGCGTATCGAGAACAAGCGGAGCGTTCAGGACAATCTGTGCGTAGTCGATCGAGCGATGGTCGGTAACGATCACTGCGCAGTCCGAACCCCGCAAGGCGGCCGGCGTCAGCGGCACCGAACGCAGCCGGAGGCCGTCGATGTTCAGCTCCGGCACGAACGGATCGTGGAAGCGGACCTTGGCTCCCGCCTTGCGCAGCAAATGAATGATCTCCAAGGCCGGGGATTCCCGCATATCGCCAACATCCCGCTTGTAAGCCACTCCGATCACAAGCACCGAAGCATTTTTCACGGCCTGCCCTTCGCCGTTGAGCGCCTGAGCCACGCGGTCCACCACGTACTCGGGCATGGCTCCGTTGATTTGCGAAGCCAGCTCGATGAATCGGGCTTCAAACCCGTACAGCTTGGCTTTCCAGGATAGATACAAAGGATCGATGGGGATGCAGTGCCCTCCCAGCCCCGGACCGGGATAAAAGGCCATGAATCCGAACGGCTTGCTCTTGGCCGCCTCGATGACCTCCCAAACGTTGACGCCCATGCGGTGGCACATGAGTGCCAGTTCGTTGACCAGCCCGATGTTCACGGACCGGAAGGTGTTCTCCAGCAGCTTGACCATCTCCGCCACGCGCGTCGAGGAAACCGGGATCACCTTCTGAATCACGGATCCATACAGCGCCTGGACCGCCTGGCGGCAGGCCGGCGTGACGCCGCTGACCACCTTCGGAATGTTGGTGGTCATGTAGGTGGGATTTCCCGGATCGATCCGTTCGGGGGAAAAACCGAGAAAGAAATCCCGCCCGACCTTCAAGCCGGTGGCCTCCAGCATCGGAAGGATCACCTCTTCGGTGGTGCCGGGGTACGTGGTGGACTCGAGGATGATCACCTGATGGCGGTGAAGGTACTTCGCCAGCGATTCGGCGGCGGAAACGATGTAGGAAACGTCGGGTTCGCGGGTCTTGCGCAGCGGCGTCGGCACGCAGATGATGACGGCGTCCAGTTGAGACAAAACTGAAAAGTGGTGGGTGGCCTTCAAACAGCCCGAATCCACCAGCCGGCTGACTTCTTCCGAAGAAATATCGGGAATGTAGGATTTTCCGGCGTTGATCTGCCGGACCCGCTTCTGATCGAGGTCGATTCCGACCGTCGGGTAGCCCTTCTTGGCAAACTCCACAGCCAGCGGAAGGCCGACGTAGCCCAGGCCGATCACGCCGACCTTGGCCTGAGTCGTCTGGATTTTATTCAGCAGTGAAGAGGGCAGTTTCTGAGACATCATCGTTTAGCTTAACAAGCTACCGACTTTTTGTCACGAGGCAATGCCCCAGCACCAGAGCGTCCATCTCCGACCGTTGGAACGTCAAGGTGGCTTCGGAAGGCGTGTTCACGATGGGCTCCCCCTTCAGATTAAAGGAGGTGTTGAGCAGGATCGGCACCCCCGTCTGTTTTCCAAAAGCCCGGATCAGGTCGGCGTACAGCGGGTTGGCGGAATCCTCCACCGTCTGGACTCGGCCGGTCCCGTCCACATGGGTCACGGCGGGGATTTCCGAACGCTTTTCCGGGCGGACCGGCGGAACCACCAGCATGAACTGCGAGGCCAGCTCCGAACCGGCCGGCAGATCGAAATAAGCGGCCGCCTCCTTTGCCAGAACCGACGGCGCGAACGGCCGGAACGGTTCCCGGAACTTGATCTTTCGGTTCACAATGTCCTTCATCTCTGCTTTCCGGGGATCGGCCAGGATGGACCGGTTGCCGAGGGCCCGCGGCCCCCATTCGAAACGTCCCTGCACCCATCCCATCACCTTTCCCGAGGCCAGCAGCCCCGCCGCGCGATCCACCAACCGGTTCTTATCCTCGAACCGCTCGAAAGGAATCCCCTGGGCTTTCAGGAAATTTTCGACCGTTTCCGCGGAGGCCTCCGCTCCCCAGTAGGCATGGTTCATGACGAACCGGCGCGGCTGGTTCAGCAGCGCGTGCTGGGCGTACAGCGCGGCCCCCAAGGCGCCCCCTGAATCGCCGGCGGCCGGCTGCACGTACAGCTCTTCGACGCCGGATTCCCGGAGGATCCTCCAGTTGGCCACGCTGTTGAGCGCCACTCCTCCGGCATAGCAAAGACGGGTGGACCCGGCCTGGCGGACCGCGTGACGAGCCATGCGGACCACCGCGTTCTCCACGGCCTTCTGGACGCTGGCCGCGATGTCGCAGTAAAGCGGGTCCATCGCTTCCGAATCGGCTGAGTTTCTCGGCGGCCCGAACAGATCGACGAACTTCCGGGTAAAGCTGCGTTCCGACGAATGCTGAAAAGAGAAATAGCTCAGGTCAAGCCAAAGCGATCCATCCTCATAGACCTTCATGACCCGGTCGACCTTGTCCAGATAACGGGGTGCCCCATAGGGAGCCATCCCCATGACCTTGTATTCCCCTTCGTTCACCTCAAACCCGAGAAACGCGGTGAACGCGCTGTAGAGCAGACCCAGCGAATGGGGGAAGCGGATCTCATGGCTTTGCGTGAGCTCGGTCCCTCGTCCGTGCCCGATCGTGCCGCAGGCCCACTCCCCCACGCCGTCGACCGTCAGAACCGCGGCCTCTTCGAATGGGGAGCAGTAAAAGGCGCTGGCCGCGTGCGATTGATGATGCTCGGCGAACAGGATCCGGTCCGCGGGGACACCCAGGTCGGCCCGGATCAGCTCCTGCACCCAAAGCTTGTCGAAAAGCCATCCGCCCAGCGTGGTGCGGAACAGCCGGGCCGAGCGCGGCGCCGTCTGAAGCGTGGTTTTTACGATCCGGTCGAATTTAATGAACGGTTTCTCGTAAAAAACAACGGCGTCGAGCTCTTCGGCTCGAATCCCCGCGGTGTCCAGGCAAAATCGGATCGCGCGCGCCGGGTAACCGTTGTCGTGTTTCTTCCGGGAAAACCGCTCCTCTTCCGCGGCAGCCAGCAGCTGCCCGTCCCTCAACAGCGCGGCCGCCGCGTCATGGTAAAAGCAGGAGATGCCCAGGATATGCATCAATAGGGCTCTTTGAGATGGTCGGGCCGGTTCAGCCGAGCCGCGCGGACCCGCCAGGCGGTGGAGGAGGGCCTGCGTTGATGAAGCCAGTCGGCGAACAAACGGCTGAGAATCCCCGCCGGAAGCCAGAAGACAAAATACAGGAAGGAAAGCAGAAGCATTGACAGGACGTGCCGGATTTTCACAGTTCAGGATCTTTTAAAACGGGCGGGAGCGGAGCCCGGGCGGAGAGGCCGCCACCAGTCGGAATGGTCCCGGTACCAGCGGACCGTGGCGTCAAGCCCCTGCTCAAACGTACGCTGAGGTTTCCATCCCAGTTTCCGGATCTTCTCGGAGTCCACCGAATAACGGCGGTCGTGGCCCGGCCGGTCCTGCACGTGGCGCACCAGCGTACGGGGTTTCTCCAGCTTGTCCAGCAGCGCCTCGACCACGTCCAGATTGACCCGATGCTCGCCGGAACCGACGTTGTAGGCCTGGCCCGGCTCTCCCTGATCCATCACGAGCGAGATGGCCCGGCAGAAATCTTCCACGAACAGCCACTCCCGGATATAAAGGCCGTCCCCGTAAACAGGAAGCGGTTCATCCTCCAGCGCGTTGGTGATCAGCAGCGGGATGAACTTTTCGGGAAACTGATAAGGGCCGTAGTTGTTGGAAGCCCGCAGCGTGACGGTGAAAAGCCCGTAGGTGACGTGATAGGCCCGGACCAGGTGGTCGGCCCCCGCTTTGCTCGCGGCATAAGGGCTGTTCGGGCGCATCGGGCTCTCCTCCGAAGCGGCCCCTTCCGGCAGAGAACCATACACCTCATCGGTGGAGATGTGAATGAACTTCCGGATCCCCTTCTTCAAAGAGGCCTCGAGCAGGACCCGGGTCCCTTCCACGTTCGTCCGGAGGAACTCGCCGGCGTCCCGGATCGAACGGTCCACGTGCGTCTCGGCCGCGAAATGGACGACCGCGTCGGCATCCTTCAGACCCTCTTCCACGGCCCGGGGGTCGGCGACGTCTCCGTGAAGAAACCGGTATCCGGGCTTCGCATCCAGGTCTCTTAAATTCTCCGGATTCCCGGCATAGGTCAGCTTATCGAGGTTCACCACGCCGCCGGAGAGCCCGTTCTGAAGCATCCAGCGAATGAAGTTGGACCCGATGAACCCCGCCCCTCCGGTGACCAGGATCTTCATCTTTTGCGCGCCACCAGGCCGCTGGCTCTCTGAAGCGACTCGAACGTTCCGCAGTCGGACCACCATCCCGGCAGAATGTTGTGGGACATCTCCCCCGTCTTGATGTAGGCGTTGTTGACGTCGGTGATTTCCAGCTCTCCGCGGCCGGAGGGCTTCAGGGTCTTGATGATGTCGAACACCCGCTGGTCGTACATGTAGATCCCGGTGACGATGGTATCGGACTTGGGGTTCTTCGGCTTTTCCTGGATCGCGACCACCTTTCCCTTGCGCAGGACCGCCACGCCGAACCGCTGCGGATCCGGCACTCGCTTCAGAAGGATTCGGGCGCCCGAGGGCTGGCGCTCATAGGCCCGCACGTAAGGACCGATGCCCTTCTGGAGGATGTTGTCGCCCAGGATCACGATGATCCGGTCTCCGCCGGCGAAATGCTCGGCCAGGCCCAGCGCTTCGGCGATCCCCCCCTCCCCCTTCTGATAGGTGTAGTTGATGTGCTTGAGCCCGAAACCGGCGCCGTTTCCGAGAAGCCGCAGGAAATCTCCGGCGTTATTGCCGCCGGTCACGATCAGGATGTCGCGGATGCCCGCATCCACCAGCGTCTGCAGCGGGTAGAAGATCATCGGCTTGTCGTAGACCGGAAGCAGGTGCTTGTTGGTGACGTAGGTCAGCGGCCGCATGCGGGTTCCCAGGCCGCCCGCCAGGATGACGCCTTTCATTTGACGGGCGTCCTCCAGTCAAATGGGATCGTGGGCTCATCTGCGGCGACCCGGTACTCATCCGGCGCAGCGTAGTTATAGGGAGTGGTCGGCACGTTCATGATCATCGTGTCCATGGACGGATGGGCTCCCGAAAAACCGTGATAGACCAGCACCGGGATCTTAATCAGAAACGGATCCTCCGGCGTCATAAAAAACTCATTGATGTGCCGGTAGGTCGACGAATCCTCGCGGGCATCGTACAGCCCGATCCGCGCGCGGCCGGCCAAACAGACCCAGTGGTCGGCCTGGATCTTGTGGTAGTGCCACGCCTTGACGACCCCCGGGTGCGCGGTGGTGACATACACCTGGCCGAACTTCTCGAAGATCGGTTCGTCCGACCGAAGGATCTCCATCAGCCGGCCCCGCTCGTCCGGGATCACCTTCAGCGGCTTGATCTCAACCCCTTGGATCTTGGCTTGTTTCTCAAACAGTTTCATCCCGAAATCGCCTCCGCGTTCGGCCGCCCGATAGCGGCGTATTGGAATCCCAGCTTTTTCATGACCCGCGGATCATAGAAGTTCCGGCCGTCCACAATCAGCGGATTGCGCATCAGGCGCTTGATCCGGGCCAAATCCAGCGTCTTGAATTCGCCCCACTCCGTCACCACGACCAGGCAGTCGGCGCCGCGGGCCAGATCATAGACGGTCTTGGCGAACGTGACCTGCTCTTTCAACAGCGACCGGGCCGCCCCCATCGCTTTCGGATCGTGCACGGAAACCCTGGCCTGCGCTTTCCGGAGCGCCTGAATGATCTCCAGCGACGGAGCGAACCGCAGATCGTCGGTGCCCGGCTTGAAGGCCAGCCCCAGCAAACCGATCTTCTTTCCCTTCAGATTCCAGAGTGCCTGCGTGATCTTCTCCACCAGGATCCGCTTCTGCTCCTCGTTGATCCGGCGGGTGGCCTTGAGCAGATCGAAGTCGTAGCCCAGCTTCTCCGCGATCCGGATGAACGCCTCCAGGTCCTTGGGAAAACAAAAACCGCCGTAGCCGATCCCGGCCCGCAAAAAGGCCGGCCCGATCCGGGAGTCCAACCCGAGGCCCTGCGCCACTTTCTCAACGTCCGCCCCCACGCGGTCGCACAGCACCGAAACGGCGTTGATGAACGAGATCTTGGTGGCGAGAAACGCGTTGGAAGCGTGCTTGATCAGCTCCGCGCTTTGAATGTCGGTCGCCAGCATCGGCGCGTTCAGCGGCCGATACAGATTTTCCAGCAGTTCCCGCGCCCGCGGAGATCCCACGCCGAGCACGATCCGGTCCGGATGGAAGAAGTCGTGCACGGCCGAACCCTCCCGCAAGAATTCCGGGTTCGACGCGACCTCGATCTCCACCTTGGACTTCCGGGAAATCTGGCGGAGGGTTTCCTGGATCTTTCGGCCTGTTTCGACCGGCACCGTCGATTTCTCGACGATCAGCCGGTATCCGGAAGCCGAACCCGCGATCTCCCGAACCACCTGCTCAACGGAGGTAAGATCGGCGTCTCCGCTGGCCAGCGGAGGGGTCCCCACCGCGATGAAAATTACCAGGGAGCGCTTCACCCCTTCCGAAATCCGCGGCGCAAAAAGGATCCGGCCGGCCTTCAGGTTCCGCTTCAGCAGCGGCGCCAAGTCCGGCTCATAAAACCACGGCTGGCCCTTCTGCAGGCCGCGGAGTTTGGCGCGGTCCTGATCCACGCAGACCACCGGGTGGCCCAGCTCGGCAAAACAAGCGGCGGTAACCAGGCCGACGTGGCCGGCCCCGACGACGCATAGGGGAATGAGTTTCTTCTTCATCGATGAAGAGGAAATTATATCACCGGCTCAGCGTGAAATTCCGGCCGGCTTTCGGCCGGTGGTAATTCCGCTCGAACTCAAACGGCAGGTCCGGAGCCGCCTTCAACCGGAAAACCAGCAGCAGCGTATCGCCGTGCCCCCTCTGGACGTTGTAGATCAGCTCACCGGTCCATTCGTGCAGATCCCGCTGAAGGCGGTATTCGAACTCGCTCAGATCGTAGATCTTTTTCACGGTCCGGGAACCGGTATTGCCGGTCTCCGTGGAAAACCGCTTCACGTCGAACGCGTCATAAGCGCCGATGCGCCACTTCTTGCCCAGATTAAATTCCGTTTCCACGATCAGCTGGGCACTGGTGTTGCGCTGATAGCGCCAGCCCAGGCCGACCGCCCACGGTAATTGGGCCACTTCGCCGGTCTGCGCGTTCACGACCTCGGAAATGGTCCGCCCGCCCCACGCGCCGTAGGTCAGCGAGGGATAGGCCACAAAGTCCGCGTTGATTGTTTCGAACTTCCCGATGTGCGGGTCCACAGCTGCGTCAGACTCGATCCGCATCCAGGGGTACGGAAGCAGCTCGGCGTCCATCTTGAGGTTTTGCCACTCCCCGCCCCGGCCCGACGGCCCCTCCACATCGTAGGGGAACTGGGTGCCAAAACGCCCGAGATCCACGGTTTGATCTCCGGTCGCGGTCTTGCGCTTGGTCTGGAACTTTTGTTCGATGCCCGGCGTAAAAACGTTGCTCTTGGCCAGTCCCTGCCGCACGAGATCGCCGGCCGCGATGGTGGGAGTGGCCTGATACAGGTAGGTCAGCGTCGGCGTAATCACGTGCCGCAGGCGGTGGATGTCCAGCCCCCACAAGTCCGTTTCCAGCGGAAACACGCGGAAGAATTTCCCGCTCATGTCAAACCCGGTCGCGGCCGCCTGGCGGAACTGGGAAGACATGTTGGTGGCGCCTCGGGAAAAGGCCGTCTCGCGGAACTGAAAGAACGGTCTGAAATGGAGCCAGCGGAAAAGATGTATGGGATAAAAAAATTCCTGAACCGTGTCGAACGCGCTCAGCCCGTTCTCCGTTCCGTTGCGGACATCCGCGACATCCGACCGTTCGTAGGTATAGGAAGATTTATAAAACCAGCCGTACCGCCGGGAGAGTTCCGAGGAAACGGACGGGTACAGCCAGCGATTGAAGTTCGGCAGCCAACTCAGGTCCAAAGGCCGGATATCGAATGAAATGAACGGAAGCTGCTCGGTCGCGGTTTCCCAGCGGCGGTTGACCCGCTTCTTGGTCAGGAACGTGAAGCCATACCAGGGAGAGGTCTTGATTACCTGGAAAAAGCTCTGGGGGTTAGGCGTGTCCTCTTCGTGTTCCCGTTCGAAGAAATCCTGAACCACCGTGGGGTCGCTCTGATAATTATACTCGAGCGTCACCGAGGTGGAGTCGTCAGGATTCCAGATGTGCCGTTCCTGGATGCGGTATCGTTCATGCTCGGTGGTCGGCTGGACATCATCGGCGTGGGTGTATCGGGTATAGAAGTGGTCGTTGTGAAGCTGCCGCTGGTTCGTGTAGTATTCGCGGAAGATGCCGTCCCCGCCGCCCGGCACATGATATTTTAGATCGAAGCCGGTCGCCAAATCCTTCTGCTCGCGGTAATCGATGTGAAGCTTTCCCTGCAGGTTCTCATGCAGATAAACACGCCAGGAGGTCAGCAGGAACAGCCCCCAATCCTTGCTTTTGCCCGGCGTCAGCGTGACGCGGGGCCGCTTGTCGTCCAGCAGATGCGTATAGGAAGGCACGTACATCATCGGGACGGACCCGAGGTACATCAGCACGCTTTTGAGCACCACCTTGTCGTCCATGAAAACCTGGACTTCCCGCGCCTGCATGCGCGTGTGGGGCTGCTCGAAATCGCAGCTGGTCAGCGAGCCATCGCGCTGGACGAAGGAATCAGCGGAGATCTTTTCCGCCCGGTCCGCGCGGGTCCGCCAGGCCCCGACTTCCCCCTCGGATTTCAGGATCGTTCCCTTGCGCGTTTCAAAGTTGTAAAGGACTTCCTCTCCCTTGAGGAGGCCATTGAGCTGCATCAGGCGGACGTGGCCCTTGAGGTAGGCGTCCTTGGTTTCCATGTAGAGCGTGGCGTGGTCGCAGGTCAGTTTGACGTCCCGGTAGACGGCCTCCACCTTGCCGGCGGCCACTACTTTTTTCATTCCATCCAGGTATTCCACCTGATCGCCGCGGATCACGACCGGTTCCTGGTCGGCCCGCGCCGCGGCGGCCGGAAATCCGGAAAAAAGAACGGCGAAAAAGAAAGGCAGAATCCAGCGCATCAACCGTTCCGCTCGGAGATCAACATTGAAGCGCCGATCATGCCGGCCCGCGGACCCAGCTGGGCCGGAAGCACCGGGATCCTGCCGAGGCCCCGCATGACGCGGCGATGCAGCGTATCGCGCAGAGGATCAAGGATCCACCGGCCGGCCTGTGCCAGCCCCCCTCCGACTACGATCCGTTCCGGATTCACCAGAGTCGCCACATTCGCCAGGGCCAGGCCCACCCGTTCGCCGACTTCGGCCCAGACCCGGCGCGCGAACGGATCTCCCTGCTCGCAGGCCCGGTCGATGGATTCCGGAGTCAACTGATCCAGCCGGCCGGAAAGCATCCGGGTAAGACGGCTTTTCACGCCGGAGCGCAGCTGCCGGCGCACCAATCTCAAAACATCCTGGTTTCCGACGTATCGCTCCAGACAGCCCCGCGCGCCGCAGGGACAGCGAATCCCGTTTCGTTCCACCCACAGATGGCCGATCTCTCCGGAAGGGCCTCCCCGTCCCCGGTACAGCTTGCCGTCCAGAACCAGGCCGCCGCCCACTCCGGTGCCCAACGTCAGGCAAACCAGATTCCGGGCATTCCGGCCGGCGCCGTAACGCCATTCGGCCAGCGTCATGGCATGCACGTCGTTGTCGACCATGACGGGAAGCCGCAGCCGGCGGGCCAGCCGGCTCTTCAGCGGGACCCGGTTCCACCCTTTGAGGTTGGCGCAGTTTCGAACAACCCCGGAAGGATAATCCACCAGGCCCGGGACCCCGACGCCGACTCCGGTCACGCGCCCGCCGGCCCGCCGGGCCAGCCGCCGCACGCTTTCAGCAATCGCCTTCTCCACGCCCACCGGGCCCGGCCGGGCCGCGGCCGTTTCCCATCGCTCTTCAAACAGGATCGAGGAACCGCGCACCAGCCCCACCTTCACAAAGGTGCCGCCGATGTCCACACCGGCAACCAGGGACCGCTCGCTCACGAGGAAGCGCTCTCGGAAATGGAAGCGAACCGGACCGTCCGGTTTCGCCCCAGCGATTTCGCCCGGTACATCGCCTGGTCCGCCTTCTCAATCAGATCCTCCGCCGATGCGGCGTCCGCGGGAAAGAAGGAAACGCCGATGGAGACGCTGATGAACACCTGTTCGTCGTAAGCGGGAATGCTCTTTTCCTCGATGGTCTTCCGGATGCGCTCGGCGATCTGAAGGCCCAGCACCGGCCCCGTTTCCGGAAGCGCCACGGCGAATTCCTCCCCGCCATAGCGGCCAATCAGATCCATCTCCCGGACGCAGCCGCGAATGATCGCGGCGGCTTCCCGAAGAACCGCATCTCCCACCAGGTGCCCGTAGGTATCGTTGACCGATTTGAAGTGGTCCAGGTCGACCATCAGGAAAGTCAGCGGAGACGCGCGACGGCGGCCCCGTTCGATCTCGTCCTCCAGCCGCTCCCGGAAAAAGCGTCGCACCAGCAGGCCGGTCAACCCGTCATGAGTCGCCGATTCCTGGACCTTCCGGTACAGGCAGATGCGCTGCAGCCCCAGCGCCAACTGATCGCTGACGATGCCCCACCGCTCCCGGAGCGAGAAATCGGCGGCCGCGGCCGGAACGGCCTGGATCAGATCTTCTCCGGAGATGTCGCCGCGCGCCAGAACGCCCCGAACCTTCTGAAGGTAGGCCTGACGGTCCGCCAGCCGCATCTGAGGAAAAAAGCGAGTCACCGAATCCTCCACGATCTTCAACGCTTCCGATTCTTCCAGTGTGGCGAGAAATTCCTTGGAAAGCTGATAAAGCTGAACGATTTCCTGGATGGCCTCTTCCCGTTCCCGCACCCGCGTCTGAACGGTTTCCGTCCGGGCCCTCAATGCCTTCACCTGTTCAACAACCTCCCTCTCCCGCCGTCCCAACGCGTCGCTCTGTTCTTTGAGTTTTCGCTCCAGCAGAAAAAAGGAAACCGGCAGAAAGAGCAGGAGCCCCACCGGCCCGGCCATCCAACCCGGCGCGCATCCTTTGAGCCGCCATACCCCGGCCATCAGCAATCCCGCGGCGGCCATCACCGCCGCTCCGCGCGAACCGCGGCGGAACCCCGCCACGACCACCGGGATCCCCAGCCAGCTGAACCAGGGCCACTGCCAAAAAAGAGGAGACGATGCCATGATCAACCGCTCCCGCAGACGCGGTTGCGCCCGGTTTTCTTGCTCAAGTAAAGGCGCCGGTCGGCCGCGCGCAAAAGCTCCAACGGATCCAAGCCGTCCTGAGGAAACGCGGCCGCGCCGATGGAAACCGTCGCGCGCGCCAGCGTCCGCCTCAACTCGACCGGCGTCGCCTCCACGCGGACCCGGATCTCCTCCGCCCGCCGGATCGCTTGCTCCAGGCCGCACTCGCGCAGCAAGCAGATGAATTCTTCCCCGCCGAAGCGCGCGGCCAGATCTCCCGAATGCATGAGGTGGGCGAGGGCCTGTCCGATCTGGCGTAAAAGCTTGTCTCCCGCCGAGTGACCGAAGCTGTCATTGTAACCTTTGAAATGGTCTATGTCGATGAGCAGAACCGAGACGGGACGGCCTTCCCGCCGGGCCGCTGAAATCTCATCTTCGAGCCGTTTCAACAGGTAATTCTTGACAAACAAACCGGTCAGATCGTCGGTCATGGCCAGATGCGCCATCTGGCCGTAGAGATTTCCGTTTTCGATCGCCAGCGCCGCCAGGTCCCCCACGATGCTGGCCATCCGCAGATCTTCCGTGCCCAGGCCATGAGCCGCGACCGATTCAAGACGCAGCACGCCGAGAAGGCGGTTCGGCGTGGACAGCGGAACCGCCAGCACCGCGCCCACCGGCCGGTCGGCCAGATCAGCCGGCGGATCCGAGAACCGGAAATCATGCCCCACCTGTTCCACCAACAGCGGTTGGCCGTTCTTGAGGACCCAGTGGTCGAAGAGATCGCCTTTTTTCGCCTTCACGGGCAGCGGACCGGCCCGGTGCCAGACCCGCCTGAGCTCCAGGTGGAGCCCCTTCGGATTCACCTGGTACAAAAGGACCCGGTCCGTCCTGGGGATCAGTTCCCCGGCTGAAGAAGCCAGCGCTTCCATCAGCTCTTCCAGCGGCAGGACCAGGTTGAGCCGATTGGTCAGCCGCCGCAGCTTCTGATAGCGCATCAGCCGCTCCTCATGGGCCTCTTTCATCTCCTCCAGGTGTTTTTCCTCTTCGGTGAGCGAGTTGACCTCTTCTTCCATGCGGCCAACCCGGACCGCGTTCTCACGAGCGGCTTCCTGCCACCGCTCAAAACCGAAGTGCACCGCGGCGGCGAAAACGAGGCATTCCACCGATATCAGCGTAAGGAAAAAATCCCGGGAAGCCAGACCGACGAACAGGACCGCGAGGGACCACCAGGAAAAAACGCCCAGGCCCCAGAGGGGACCCAGGCGTGTGAAGCTCAGGAAGACAAAAACAAAACCCAGATGAGCAATGAAGGAAAGCGTCGATGCGGAAGAGAAGAGCAGGAAACCAGTGCTGGCGGCGATCAGCCCGATGAGAAGCGCGGGGCGGTTAAACGATGGCCTCCTCTGTTTCAGGATCGAAGAAATGCACCTTGGTCATGTCGAACACGACGTCCATGTCCTGGCCGGCTCTCGGCCTTTCGTGGCCGCCCACCCGGGCCGTTATCGGATGGGTTCCGACCAGCAGGTGCAGGTAGACCTCCGCGCCCACGGGCTCCACCACTTCGACGGTGGAGGTCACGGTGTTCTCCGGAGGCGCGTACTGGACGAACAGCTTGTCGTAGATGTCTTCCGGCCGAATCCCCAGCAGGATCTTGCGGCCTTCGTAACGGATCACGCGCTGGAGCATCTCATCGGGGATCTTCACCTTGCAGGCGCCTTCCTCAAAAAAGGCACGGCCGTTCTTCCGGATGACCCGGCCCGGGATGAAATTCATAGGCGGAGAGCCGATGAAGCTGGCCACCATTTTATTGATTGGTTTCGCGTAGAGCGTGGCGGGATCGGCCACCTGCTGGATGATTCCCTGATTCATCACGGCAATCCGGTTGCCCAGCGTCATCGCTTCCATCTGATCGTGCGTGACGTACACCATCGTCGACTGCAGCCGCAGGTGGAGCTTGTTCAGCTCGGTCCGCATCAGGCCGCGCAGTTTCGCGTCCAGGTTCGACAGCGGTTCATCAAACAGGAAAACGAGCGGCTTCCTCACGATGGCGCGGCCCAGCGCCACGCGCTGCCGCTCGCCTCCGGAAAGCTCGCGCGGTTTCCGGTTCAGCAATTTGGAGATCCCGAGAATCTCGGCGGCCTCCTTCACGCGGTTGGCGATCTCCCACTTGGGGTAGCCGCGCAGCGACAAACCGAACGCCATGTTTTCGAAGACGGTCATGTGGGGATAGAGCGCGTAATTCTGGAAAACCATCGCGATGTCCCGGTCCTTCGCGGGAACGTGGTTCACCATGCGGTCGCCGATGTAGATCTTGCCGGAGGTAACGTCCTCCAGGCCGGCGATCATCCGCAGCGTGGTGGATTTCCCGCAGCCGGAAGGGCCGACCAGCACCACGAACTCCTTGGATTCTACATCCAGACTGATCTGGTCGACGGCCTTCACGCCGCCTTCGTAAACCTTGGAAACCTCTTCAATTCGGACCTGAGCCATGGCGCTTATTATACCCCTTGGAAGTATTCGATCAGCCGCGCAAGCATCGATTTAAGCTGTTTCCGGTGGACCACCATGTCCACCTGCCCGTGATCCAAAAGAAACTCCGAGCGCTGGAACCCTTCCGGAAGCCGCTGGCGGATGGTCTGCTCAATCACGCGCGGCCCCGTGAACCCCAGCAAGGCCCGCGGCTCGGCGATGATCACGTCGCCGAGACTGGCGTAGCTGGCCATAACGCCGGCCATGGTCGGGTTCGTGAGGACCGAGATGAACGGAAGACCCGCTTCGTGGTGCTCGGCCAGCGCCGCGGAGGTCTTCGACATCTGCATGAGGGAAAACATCCCTTCGTACATCCGGGCGCCCCCGCCCGAACCGGAAACGATGACCAGCGGCAGCCGGGACTTGATCGAACGCTCAACGGCCCGCGTGATCTTCTCTCCCACCACCGAACCCATCGAACCCATAATGAACCGGGAGTCGGTGACCGTCAGCGCGGTCCGCTTGCCCTCGATCTTGCCTTCTCCGGAGATGGCGGCTTCATGCAGCCCGGTGGCGGCCTGATCCAGCTGGATCTTCTCCAGGTACGTCTTGGGCCCCTTGAATTTCAGCGGGTCCATTGAGCGCAAGCCGCTGTCGAACTCCTGGAACGTCCCGTTGTCGACAATCTGCTGGATCCGTTCGGGCGCGGTCAGCGTGAAATGGTATTGGCACTTCGGGCAGACGCGCATGTTCTCTTCCAGTGTCTTGTTGTAAAGGGCTTCGCTGCAATCCTCGCACTTGGTCCAGAGCCCTTCCGGGATGTCTTTTTTCTTGACCCGGACCATCGTGTATTTCGGCCGTCCGAAAATGGGCACGCTAACCTCCGAAGGAATATCCGATGAGTCCGGATAACAGCTTGGGATAAAAATACGTGGTCTTGCGGGGCATCCGGCGCCCGGCCAGCGCATGGGCCAGCACTTCCTTGAGCTTCGGCGGCGGCATCGCCACGACCGCCTGCGCTCGTCCGCTTAAGAGCTGTTCGCAGGCCTCTTTCAGGTCATGCGTGTAAACCACTTTCGCCTGCCCCTCAAGCCGCTTCTCGCTGATTCCGGGACGCAGCCATTCGATCTCCATCCGGGCCGGCGGCCGCACGCTGACCAGCCGGTGAGTCGGCAGAAGGCCCGGTTCATCGGCGCCGGCCGCGCTCAAATAAAACATCACGAAATTGTACGGCGCGTCCCTGCCGTCCCCGGAACCGGCTTTCCGGCGCTCATCCCGGTAGGTCTTCGCCGCCTCGAACCGGTGATGGCCGTCCGCGATCACAAGCTCCTTCGAGCCGAGCCGTTTCGCGAGCTGCCGGATCCAGGCCGGATCGGTGATCCGCCAAAGCCGGTGGCGCACGCCGTCGACTTCGAACGACACAGCCGGCTTCCGGTTCCGGCAGGCGCGGCGCAGGAATTGCTGGTACCGGCTGTTGGCATCGGGAACCAGCCCGAAGATCGGGTCCAGCGAAGCATTCACGGCCTTCATCAACTCCAGGCGGTCCTTCTTCGGCCCGCCGAACGTGTGTTCATGCGGATAAACAAGGGAATCCAACGAGACGAGCGCGATCACCCCGATGCGCCGGTGGCTCTTGCCGTTGATCCGGTATTCCTGCTCATAGGGGTAAACGCCGGGCCGGTCATCCCGCTTCAGGACGCCCAGCCGCATCCATTTTTTCAGGTCGGCGCAGGCGCGGGAATACACGTCGTTTCCCGGCCTGTCGCGGGAGCGCTTCTTGCCGTACACCACCCGAATGAAGTTATAGGGGTGCCGTCGATAGAGCTGGTTCTGCTGGCGGGGAGAGATGATGTCGTAGGGGGGAGTCACAACCAATGCCAGGGACTTGATCCGTTTCGGATCGTAGCGAAGCCCCTGGAACGGCGCGATTACTGGCACGATTTTCCTTTTCCGCATTCGCCCGAGGGTTTCTTGCACTCCGCCGCCGCTTTCTTCTTATAGCTAGAGGAACGGTAATCGGTGGCGTAAAACCCGCTTCCCTTGAACAGGAAGCCCGCGCCCGAGGAGATCAGCCGCTTCGCCGTCTTCTTGCAGCGCGGACAGGGCGTCGAGGGCTTGGCCGTGATTGGCTGCAGCTTCTCGAACCGATGGTGGCAGGCCGGGCATTTGTATTCATAGGTCGGCATAAGAGTTTACTTCTTCCCCCAAAAGGTCTTTTTATCGCTCAAACGGTCGAATTCTTCAAGTTGTTTTCTCTGTTCGGCGGTCAGCCGGGCCGGGATCTCCACGGTGATTCGCACGAGCACGTCGCCCCGGCCTTCCCCGCGGACGCCCGGCATCCCCTTGCCCCGGATGCGGAGCACCTGCCCGGGCTGGGTTCCGGCCGGCACCTTCATGGAAACCTTTTCCTCGAACACCGGCACTTCCACCTCGCATCCCAACGCCGCCTGTGCCATGCGAATCGGCATCTGGCACAGCAAATCCCGCCCTTCGCGGCGAAAGAAAGGATGCGGCCGGACATGAATCAGGATGTAAAGGTCTCCGCGCCGTCCGCCGCGAACCCCCGCTTCTCCTTCCCCGGCCAGCTTCAGGCGCATGCCGGATTCCATGCCGGCAGGGATCTTCACCGTCAGCTTCCGTTCCTTCAAGGCCCGTCCTTCACCCCGGCAAGCGGGACACGGGTCCTTGATCACCGTTCCCTGGCCGCCGCACCGACGGCAGATCGTGGCCATCGTAAAAAATCCTTGAGACACCCGGACCTGGCCGCGTCCGCCGCAATCCGAACAAGCCGCCGCCCCGGCGCCCGACCGGCTCCCCTTCCCCTGGCAGGCGTCGCAGATTTCCTGGGTCTGGAACGAGACATTACGTTCCGTCTTGGCCGTTAAATCCTGAAGATCAACCTCCAGCGCGTATTCGAGATCGGCGCCTCCATTGCGCTGAGCCGCCAACCCGCGCCCGCCCTGCCGGAACATCTCGCCCAGCCCGAAAGAGGCGAACAGATCCTCCAGTCCCCCGCCGCCGAAGATGTCGCTGATGTCCTGGTAGTGGGTGAAGTCCTCCCAGGAGAAATTGCCGTGGCGGAAAGCGCCTTCGACCCCCCCGTGGCCGTACTGGTCGTAAGCGGCCCGCTTCTTCTCGTCGCTGAGGACTTCGTAGGCCTCGGAGATTTCCTTGAACCGCTCCTCGGCCTCTTTCTTGTTCTCGGCGTTGCGGTCGGGGTGATGCTTCAGCGCGAGCCGGCGGAAGGCCTGCTTGATCTCATCCGCCGACGCGCCCTTGGGGACGCCCAGCACCTCGTAATAATCTTTTTTAGCCACAGACATAGACCGTCATTGCGAGGCCATCAGGCCGAAGCAATCTCCTCCCCTTTGCTATAAAACTATTCTTCGCCGCCTACCGAGCCGGGCGGGACCACAGGACGCTCGTCGCTCCACCGTGGCTCCTCGCTCAACGTCGTCCTCGCTCTCCCGCTCGGATCGGAAAAGAAAAGGAGAAGGCCGATCCGGCGGGAACCGTGGCCGCTCGTCCTCCGATGCCTGCTTGTCCCGCCCGGCTCGCGGCGGCTTAACCTGCTACGTAGTCCCCTGCTCCCGGACTGACAAACGAATAAGATCCCCCCGCATTAGCCATAAGGAAAAGCCCGGAAGAACGCTCTCCGACAAAATCACCTGCCGGAAGTGTCACCCCTTGCCGCAGTACCGTTGCAGAAAATTCCCTTCTCATCAGTCCCGGTGCTCGGTCTTCGTAAGCATAAATATTTTCCATTTAGATCATCTTGCTCCTTTTTAGAATAAGTTCGATCAAAAGGGACTCAGATGCAAGGCGCGCGCGAGCGACCGCGGAGACGTACTAAAAAGTACGTCGCACAAGGGAGCGAAGCGCAGCAACGTCGCAGATGAGCCCTTTTCATCGAACTTGGTTATTTCTTGTCGTCGTCCACCTTGAACTCGGCGTCGATGACCCCCTCCTGGCCGCCCTTGCCGTTGGGCCCGGGTTGAGGCGCTTCCGGACCCGGTTCGGCCGGACCCTGACCCGGCGTTTCCTTGGCCGCGGAGGCCTTGTACACCTCTTCCGCCAGCTTGTGCGAAACCTGAGTCAGCTCATCCATGCTCCGCTTGATGGCGGCCGCGTCCGATCCCTTCAAGGCCTCTTTCAGCGCCTTGAGCTTCTCTTCCACGGCGCTCTTATCGGCGGGGCCGATCTTGTCGCCGTAATCCTTCAGCGACCGCTCGGTGGTGTAGGCCAGCGAATCGGCCTGGTTCTTGAGCTCCACCTCTTCCTTCTTTTTCTGGTCGCTCTCGGCGAATTGCTCGGCCTGTTTGACCATCTTGTCGATCTCGGCCGGGTCCAGCTTGTGCGGAGCCGTGATGCGGATCGACTGTTCCTTGCCGGTACCGCGGTCCTTGGCCGACACGTGCACGATGCCGTTGGCGTCGATGTCGAACGTCACCTCGATCTGCGGAATGCCGCGCGGCGCGGGCGGAAGACCCACCAGGTCGAACCGGCCCAGTTCCGTGTTGTCGTTGGCCATCGGCCGCTCGCCCTGCAGCACACGGATCGTCACCGCCGGCTGATTTTCCTCGGCGGTGGAGAAGACCTGCGACTTCCGGGTCGGGATCGTGGTGTTGCGCTCGATCAGCTTGGTGGAAACCCCTCCCAGCGTCTCGATCCCCAGCGACAGCGGGGTCACATCCAGCAGTTGGATGTCCTTGATCTCGCCCTTGAGCGCCGCGGCCTGGATCGCCGCGCCCATCGCCACGCACTCCATCGGATCGATGCCGCGCACCACCTTCTTGGTGCCGACCATCTCTTCAACGAATTTCTGGACGATCGGCATCCGGGTGGGGCCGCCCACCAAAATCACCTTGTCGATTTTATCGGCGGTGAGTTTGGCATCTTTGATGGCCTGCTCCAGAGGATGCCGGCAGCGCTCGATCAGCGGCCGGATCAGCTCCTCCAGCTTGGCCCGCGTGATCGTCATGGTCAAATGCTTCGGTCCGCTGGCATCGGCCGTGATAAACGGCAGATTGATGTCGGTCTGAAGCACGTTGGACAACTCGATCTTGGCCTTCTCCGCCGCTTCCCGGACCCGCTGAGTCGCCATCTTGTCGTTGCGGAAATCGATGCCCGAATCCTTTTTGAACTCGGTCGCGATGTAGTCGATCAGCGCCTGGTCCATGTCGGTGCCGCCCAACTGGGTGTCGCCGCTGGTGGAGAGCACCTCAAAACCGGAGGTTTTCTCCTCCTTGACGTAGTACATCTCCATGAGAGTCACATCGAGCGTGCCGCCGCCCAGGTCGAAGACCAGGATCTTCTGCTCCTGCTCCGCCTTGTCGATGCCGTAGGCCAGGCAGGCCGCGGTCGGCTCGTTGATGATCCGCAGGACCTTCAGCCCCGCGATCTCGCCGGCGTCCTTGGTCGCCTGCCGCTGGTTGTCGTTGAAATAGGCGGGCACCGTGACCACGGCTTCGGTCACCGTGTCGTTCAGATATCCTTCTGCATCCTGCTTGATCTTCTGAAGAATGAACGCAGAGATCTGCTGAGGCGTGAACGTCTGGCCGTGGATCTTGAACACGTGGTCGGTCCCCATCTTCCGCTTCGCGGCCTGGACCGTGCCTTCCGGGTTCACCGCGGCCTGCCGCCGCGCCGGCTCTCCGACCAGTTTCTGTCCGTCCTTCGTGATCGCCACGTAGGAAGGGAATGCCTTCCCTCCCACCGTCATTCCTTCCGCTGAAGGGATGATCGCGGGCCGGCCGCCTTCCACCACGGCAGCCGCCGAGTTCGACGTTCCCAGGTCAATTCCGATTGCGCGCGCCATTTTCAGATCCTCCTTAAGAAGTTTTCTCCGGCTGCGCGGGCGGCGCCACCGCCACCTTCACAACCGCCGGGCGCAGAACACGCCCGTTCATCACGTACCCTTTTCGAAGTTCCGCCAGCACCGTTGATTCCGGCACGGATTCCGTCGCCTCGTGGGCCACGGCCTCATGCCGGCTCGCGTCAAAAGGTTTTCCCACCGCTTCCATCGGCCCCACACCGTAGGATTTGAGCAGTTCCTCCATCCGCTTGGCGATCATCTTCACGCCCGCGGCGAAAACCGCTCCCTCCTTCGCTTCTTCGCCGGCGGCCACCGCCCTCTGGAAATCATCGTAGATTTCCAGCAGCTCCCGCAGCAGCTCGGCATTGGCCAATTCCTGCACCTCGGCCTGCTGTTTGAGCCAGCGTTTGCGGGCGTTCTCAAAATCCGCCTGCAGCCGCAGCAGCTGGTCATCGATCGGTTTCTCCTCGCTCACCGGTTCTTCTCCTGAAACACCTGGCCGATTCGCTGAGCCATCCGGCTCACCAGCGATGTCATGCGCGGGTACCGCATCCGGGTCGGTCCCACCACGCCGACCGCTCCCGTGACGCCGGCCCCCAGCCGGTACGAGGCCGCGACCACACTGCAGTCGGTCAACGCGGTGCCCCGGTTCTCCGAACCGATGTGCACCTTCACGCCATGAGTCGCCAAGTCCCGCTGAAGCAGCTGGACCAGGTCATGGCGGTCTTCGAGACCGCGCATCAGGCGGCGAGTCCGCTCGATGTCCTGAAACTCCGGCGCCTCCAGGATCCAGCTCGCCCCCTCGAGGATAACCGACGCTTCATCCTGGAACAGCGGCGCCAGACCGGAAAGGTCCAATTCTTCAGCCCCCTGCATGGATTCCAATACGGAACAGGCATCCGGCATGGAAAGTCCGGCCAACTCGCTGTTCAAAATTTCTTCCAGACGGGCCAAATGCTGAGCCGGCAGCGGTTGATTCATGCCGATGCGGGTATGCCGGACCAATCCTTCGCTCGAGATCAGCACGCCGAAAAGATCCATCGGCTCCACGTAGATCAGCTCCAGCCGCCGGAACGACCCGTGCGCGAATTGCGGCACCAGCGCCACGCCGGCCTCCTGAGTCAAATCGGAAAGGATGCGCGCCGCTTCACTGAGGATTTCCTCGGGGTTTTTCTCCCCCTCTGTTCCCAGCGAGCCGATGGCCTCTTCCTCTTCCGGCCGGATCCGGTCGCTTTCCATGAGCAAATCAATGTAATACCGGTATCCCCGATCGGTCGGGACCCGCCCCGCGGACGTATGCGGATGCGTGATCAGTCCCTGCTCTTCCAGGTCCGCCATGACATTGCGGATCGTCGCCGGACTGACCCCAAATGGATAGCGCCCCAAAAGGAATTCGGAGCCGATCGGGCTTCCCGATTCCGCGTAGGAAAGGATGATCGCTTCCAGAATCTTAAAGTTTCTTGATCTCAGGTCTGCTGTCATAGGAACAAGCTTCTTAGCACTCAAATCAAAAGAGTGCTAATCTGATACTAGTGTAGCACGACTTGGAAAGCTGTCAAGAGGAGACAAATCCGGCTTTAGTCAGTTGGCCAAGCAGTTTTTCAGGCAGGCGGACGTGCAAAATGGTCAAAGACCCCTCTTCCAGCCGGCTCAGGACCTGGCCTTCCTGGTAAACCTTTTCCAGCCAGCGCCGGCCTTCCATCGGCAGATGGAGCGTGGCTTCCTGCATCCCACCCCGCAACAGGCCGGTCAGCCGGTCTTCCAGTGAATCAATCCCTTCCCCTTTCAGGGCTGAGACCGGGACCGCGTCGGGGAATTGGCGCCTGAGCCCGATCCGCGTCTCTTCGTCCACCTGGTCCCACTTGTTCAGGACAAGCAAATGGCTTTTCTCATGGGCGCCCAGATCCTCCAAAACATCGCCGACCGCGGAAATCTTGTCTTTCAGCAGGGGACTGGAGGCGTCGGCCACGTGAACCAGGAAGGGGCTTTCCCGCACCTCTTCCAGCGTGGCGCGGAACGCCTCGATCAGATGATGCGGCAGCTGATGCAGGAACCCAACCGTGTCCGTGATCAGGATCGCCTGGCCGCTGGGAAGATCCAGCCGCCGGGTTAGAGGATCAAGCGTCGTGAAAAGCTGGTCCCGGGAAACGGTGCCGGCCCCCGTGAGCGCGTTGAGCAGAGTGCTTTTGCCAGCGTTGGTGTAGCCGACCAGCGCCACGAGCGGGATCTTCCCTTCTCCCCGGTGTTCCCGCGCCACCTCCCGGCGGTGCTCGATGCCGGTCAGCTCCTTGCTGATCCGCCGGATTCGGTCGCGGATCCGCCGGCGGTCCATTTCCAGTTTCTGCTCTCCGGGCCCCCGCGTTCCGATACCGCCGCCCAGCCGGGACAAGGCCGTTCCCTGCCCGGACAAGCGGGGCAGAAGGTACCGCAGCTGCGCCAACTCCACCTGCACCTTTCCTTCCCGGGATTTTGCCCTCTGCGCGAAGATATCCAGAATCAGCTGGGTCCGGTCGATCACCTTCATGCCCAGCGCTTCTTCCAGGTTCCTCTGCTGGATCACGCCCAGATCCCTGCCGAAGATCACCACATCCGTCCGGGCGCGATGGCAAATGCCGTGCAGCTCCTCCACCTTGCCGGTCCCAACGAAAAACCGGGCCGCGGGCCGGTCTCGGTTGGCGCGGACTTCTTCAAGGATCTGGACGCCGCTGGAGCGGGCCAGCTCGCAAAGCTCCTTTTCAATCTCGCCGGTGGGCCAGGAATCCCGGTGATCGCGGGACTGAAAATGAACGTGAACCAGAACCGCCCGTTCCATCTTCAGCAAACCACCGCGGAGGAAGCGTCCTGCCATTCCACGCCTGGTTCATGCCGGAACCAGGACCATTGGCGTTTCGCGTAGCGGCGGGTATTGCGAATAATCAGCTCCCGCACCGCCGGCCACGAGACCCGGCCGTCCAGATGGTCGAACAACTCCCGGTATCCCAGCGCTTCCCGGGCCGTTCGGCTCAAGCGGCGCCGATGCAGTGCCCGGGCTTCTTCCAGCCAGCCGCTGTTCAGCCAGCGGTCCACCCGCTCTTCCAGTCGGGCGTAAAGCACAGGACGGTCGCACGTGAGCCCGATCACCCGGCAGCGATCCAACCCGGGAATCACCGGAACGGTTTGTTTCTGCCAGGCGGAAAGCGGCTTCCCGGAAACCTCAAACACCTCCAGCGCCCGGACGATCCGCCTCAGATCATTCGCGTGAATGCGTTCGGCCGCGGAAGGATCCACTTTCTTCAACCGTTCATGAAGCGCCCCGGTCCCGACGGAGAGCCCCTCTTCAATCAGGCGGTCCCGGACTTCCGGCTCACGGCCCGGCGCCTCGCAGAGCCCGGCCCGCAGCACCCGGAAATAAAGACCCGAACCGCCGACGAGCACCGCCCAACGGTCTTCCTGCTGAAGCCGGCGGATCACCGGCGTCACGGCCTGGATGTACCGGAGCACGTCGAACTCCTCCTCCGGCTCCGCCAGGTCCAGGCCGTGATGAGGGATTTCCCGGCGCGCATCGACGGTGGGTTTGCCCGTGCCGACGTCCATGCCCCGGTAGACCTGCATCGAATCGACGCTGATGATCTCGGCCTGGAGAGAGCGGGCGATCTGAAGAGAAACGTCCGTTTTGCCGACCCCGGTCGGCCCGACAATGGCGAGAACTTTCAGGGGAAAACCTTCGCGGGAAATCCATCCTGCTGGAGACGCCGGGCCTCCTGTTCGGCCTCGGTCCGGCTGGAGAAGCGGCCTATGCGCACCCGGTGGAACACGCGGCCCTGCGCGCTCGTCTGACTCACCGCGGAATCATAGCCGCGCCGCTTGAGCTCGGCGGCCAGCCGCTGGGCGTTGAGCACCGCCGCGAACGCCCCCACCTGCACCGTGAAATAAAACTCTCCGGACTTCAGGATGTCGGCGGCCTGCATCTGCACAGCCGACCCGGCTTCCTGAGCGGCCGCGCCTTCCAGCGTTTTCTTGGCCTCTTCCCAGAGACCCATTTCTCTCTGGACGATGCCCACCCGCAGCAGCACCTGCGGCCGCAGAGAACTGTCCGCCCCTTCCTCCAGATAACGGGAGTAGACCTTCAGCGCCTCATCCGGCTTTCCGGACAGTTCCCAGCTCTCTCCCAGCGCCAGCCATCCCTGGGCCGCCCACCGGCTGCGCGGGCGGTTCTCGACCAGCTTCGTCAGCAAAGAGCGAGCCATCTCTCCGTCTCCGAGCTTCAACGCGGAAACTCCCTTCAAGTACAGCAGGGTATCCGCGCCATCGCTGCCTTCGGGGAAATCGCCCCGGTTTGACCGAAGCACTTTTTCATATTCCCCCCGCAGGAAAGCTCCCTGGACCGAAACCAGATCTTCCGCCCGAGCAGAACAAGACAGAAATACCGTCAAGGAGAAAAAACCGAATTTAATCCAAGAATTCAACCTCATGAAATCACCGTTCGTGCTGAGCTTGTCGAAGCATGAACCATGCTTCCGATCAAGCTCTGGCCCCGGACCTCTCGGGCCTTGATCTCCACCACGTCTCCGGCCTTCGCCCCCTCTTCGGGAAAATAGACTTTCCGGTTCTGCCGCGTTCGGCCCATACCGGGCTCTTCCACCAGCACTTGGACCGTCTGCCCGATCTGCTTCTGCGCTTCCTCGCGCGAAATCCGCTCCTGCAGCGCCAGCAAGGCCTGCAGGCGCCGGTCCTTCACGTCGGCCGGCACGTCATCCTCCCATCGGGAAGCCGCCGCGTAGGGCCGAGGCGAGTAAGAAAAGATAAACGCCGAATCGAACCGGGCTTGCTCCACCAACTGCGTCGTTGCTTCAAAATCAGATTCGGTCTCCCCGGGAAAACCGACAATGAGGTCGGTGGTCACCGCCACGTCCGGCACTTTGGATCGGAGTAAGACCAGTTTTTCAAGATATTCGGTCCCCGTGTATCCCCGCCGCATCCGCTTCAACACCTCATCGGAACCGGACTGCACCGGCAGATGCAGATGCTCGCAGACATGCTCCAGGTCCCGCATCGCGTCAAACAGCTCTTCCACCGCGTCCCACGGGTGCGACGTGATGAATCGGACCCGCTCGATCCCCGGCACTTTATTCACTTCGGCCAGGAGCCCGGCAAACGTCACTTCCGTTCGCGCTGAGCCCACCCCTAGCCCGTCGGCGGGCAGGCCTGCCGAAGCGCGTTTCCTTCCGTAAGAATTTACGTTCTGGCCCAACAGCATCACTTCCCGGTACCCTTCACTCGCTACCCGCCGGACTTCCTCCACGATCTGCTCCGAAGGACGGCTGACCTCCGGACCCCGCGTGTAGGGGATGATGCAATAACTGCAGACTTTGTCGCACCCCTCCATGATCGTCACCATCGCCTGCACGGGACTGGAATGGTATGCAATGGTTTTGAACTCAGCCCGCCGCTTCTGCTGGATCGCCGCGATCGGTCCCGCGGCCGCCACGGAATTGCAGCCGCCGTCCGCTTCGTCCGGATTCACGCCCAGCCGGCTTTTGTAGACGGCCTCGATCAGCTCCGGCACTTCGTACAGCTGGGATGGTCCGGAGATGAAATCCACGTGCGGCATCCGCTGGAAGATTTTGCCTCGCTGGGCCTTGGCCATGCAGCCCATCACGCCGATCACCAGCTCCGGCCGCTGGGCCTTCAGCGCTTTCAGAGCGCCCACGTTGCTCCAGACCCGGTGCTCGGCATGCTCCCGGACCGAGCAGGTGTTGAAGAGGATCACGTCGGCTGTCAGTTCCGAATCCGTCCGGGCGTATCCCTGCTCTACCAGGAGCCCGGTGACTTCCTCGGAATCCCGCACATTCATCTGGCATCCGTAGGTTTTAACAAACAGTTTTTTCATCGATAGATATCTTTGCGGTCATCAATCGTGATAATGAAAACCATCAAACGGGAATGCTCGGTGCGGTAAATGATGCGGTAGTTGCCCGTCCGATACTTTCGATAGCCCTTCCACTCCCCTTTCAGGAACTCCCCAAGACCCGGATTCAGGGCAAGCCGGTCGATGGCTTTCGCGATCTGCCGGCCAACCTTGCGATCGGCATGGATAAAACTGTCGAATTTCCGCTGAGCAATCGGTGAAAAAACAACGGTATAACGAGCCGTCATAGATGATGGCGGCGCTTGATCTCAGACCAGGGAATTACTTCTCCGCGCTTGATCTGCCGCTCCGCCTCGAGAATTTCGGCTCCAAGCCGGTAGGCTGCATCGTCCGCATCGATCAGCTTCTTCGGTTTGAGCAAAAGCTTGCGATCATTCGTCACCGTCACTTCCAGACGGTCTCCGCCCTTTAAGCGCAGCCGATCGCACACCCGTTTGGGGATCGTAATTTGGTGCTGCGAGGTCAACTTTACTTCGCCGGACTCTTTAAGCATGGGTGCCTCCGTTTAATTTTCTATTAGAATAATGCCACATTATATTCAAACTTTCAAGCTCAGAACGACAGCAGCCGGTCGCTTGCCCTCACCATGTCATACAGGTCTTTCTCCGAATGCCTCGGCCGCTTTTTTGAACTTCTCATGGATCATGTCCCTCACCTTCCGGAACTCATTCAGTGTCTCCGCTGTGGTCTCTTTCCCATGGAGCGGATCGGGGAAAGACCAGTGTAAACGCTGTCCTCCGCCCGGAAAGACCGGGCATGCCTCCCGGGCGCTGTCGCAAACGGTGATGATGACATCGAAATGCTGACCCATAAACTCTTCGACGCTTTTGGAGCGCTGTTGCGAGATGTCGATGCCGATCTCTTTCATCACCTGAACAGCCGTCTCATTGAGACCGGAAGGATTTGTCCCGGCGCTGAACACCTCGAACCGGTCGCCGCCGTAATGCTTCAGCACCCCTTCGGCCATCTGCGAGCGGCAGGAGTTTCCGGTGCAGAGGATCAGAACCCGGGTGTTCATTTTCCCTTATTTTTTCTTAATGAAGGTCCCTGATTCGTACTCGTGGAAGGCGGTCTTGAGCTCATCCTTGGTGTTCATGACGATCGGGCCATACCAGGCCACCGGTTCCTTGAGCGGCTTGCCGGAGACGAGCAAGAACCGGACCGGTTTCTTATCAGCGGTCACAAGCACCGTGTCGCCGGCCGGCTCAAACAGCACAATGGCCCCTTCGGCGCAAGCACATGGCGGTTTTAGATCAAGGTATTGGGCTCCGACCGTCTCGTGGCCGAACGGACTGCGGTCCGGATCGAAATAACCCTCCCCTTCTACCACGTAGGCAAACACGGTGTAGCCCGGTTTAATCGAATGGGTGAAGATCTTCCCAGCCGGCAATGAAACATCCAGGTATTCCGGGTCGGTCATAATTTCTCGAACCGGACCCTGCATGCCGCCCACCTCACCGCAAATGACCCGAACCGTGGCTCCTTCGGCGGTTTTCACCGCGGGAATTTGCCCCGCCGTCACTTCCCGGTAACGCGGATCCATCATCTTCTGGCTCTTGGGGAGATTCGCCCAAAGCTGGAATCCCCACATCCGCCCCTTCGCGTCTCCCTGCGGCATCTCCTGATGGATGATGCCGCTGCCGGCCGTCATCCACTGCACGTCGCCGGAACGGATGATGCCTTTATTGCCCATGCTGTCCTGGTGTTCCACGTCCCCGTCCAGGACGTACGTGATGGTCTCGATGCCGCGGTGCGGGTGCCAGGGGAAACCCTTGACGTAGTCATCGCGGTGATCGGAATGAAAGCAATCGAACAGCAGGAAGGGATCCAATTGCGGCACTTCATGAAAACCAAATCCCCGATTGAGGCGGACGCCGGCCCCCTCCATCGTCGGGATGCTTTTCCACACCTTCTTGATTTTTCGGACCATCGGGTTCGCATCCATTTTAGAGCGGTTTCCTCCCATAACCCACCCAGCCGCGCAGCGGGACCACGTTCACCTCCGCCAAGCCCGCGCCGGCCAGCCATTGCTGTACCCCGGTCCGGCTGTATCGCCGCTCGATCGGAGTGGCGAACCGGTCGTAGAGGTCTCCCACGAGGCCCAACGGCCTCCTGCTGTGGTGGTACGGAATCCGCCGGCTGAGCCGCTCCCCGCCGGGGACACGCGCCAGAATCCGGGCCGGAACCGTCAGCGTGAAATACACCAGAGGAGACAAAACCGTGCAGAGGCCATAGAGCAGGCGCGGCGGCATCCTGACCGTGACACGCCGGAGTTGATTGACCAACCACAGCATGGCCCGTTCCGGCCCGTTTCTGGACTCAAAATCCTCATAGAGATAAAGGGCCAGAAGACCGCCCGGTTTCAGAACCCGGACCAGTTCGGCCAGCGCTTGATCGGGATGCGGCAGATGATGCAGGACGCCATAGCTGTAGACGAAGTTAAATTGTGCAGCGGAAAGCGGCAGGCGCTCGAGGTCGGCCCGGACAACCAGCACATTGGGCAGATGTTGGGTTCGCGCCCGAGCCCGGTGGACACCGCCATTGCTTAAATCGACGCCGACCACCGGGCAGCCCGACCGCTCGGCCATCCGCAGCGTGTCGATTCCCTGCCCGCACCCGGCATCCAGCACGCGGCCGGTCAGATGGCCTGGAGGGAGCAGGCGGGAAACCCGGTCGTAGTGATACTCGGCGGGCGTCACCCCCACCATGTTCCGGCCCCACAAGAGATCGTACCGCTCGGAAGTCCTCTCCTTAACCTGCTCGCTCATCGATGCGCCAACCCCGGTCGAAGCTTATGGAGGATGGCCCATCCCGCAAAAGTGCCGGCGATCCAAAAGGCGATCAACCCCGCCATCAAGAGAAGGTTCAGCCAAACCGGGCGGGGCCTCTGCAGGAAATCAATCAGCGGCTGAAGGATCCGGCGCGCCCACGGAAGCTCCGTCGAAAGGATCGCCAATCCGGCGATCGTAACCGGCGTGCCCCCCGGCCCCGGCATGGGCATGAGAATGAGACCGACGGCGGTCACCAGCAGGCCCAGCAGGATCTTGGACCAGCGCTTAATCACCAGGAGCGCCGCCGGTAATCTTCTTCGCTTTGAGGATCCCCCTGGTAGGTGGGGTTTTTGATGAGCTGATCCAAATACAGGATCAGCTCGTTGCCCGCCTTGAGCTCGACCAGGACTTCCCGCTGAAAATTCATGCAGACCCGTTCCGCTTCCTTGCCGGTCCAGACCTCTCCGGGTGGTTCCCCCGAAGGATGGCCTTTCTTGTAATCGTGATAAAGCTTGGAGTGGTACGCGTCGTGCGCGATGGTGCTGGCGTACCAGAGCGCCGAATGGCTCCAGGTCGGGAATCCCACCTCGTACGTGGGAGGATCGGCGTAAACATCCATGCCGCTGCGCTTCCCCTGCCGGATGGCGCCGAAGTAGGGGCGGACCACGGCGAACTGCGGCGTGGACTGAAGCAATTGAAGGGACTGCTGGGTGCGAAGAACAAACTCACGGCTGCCCTGGACCTCAATGCCTTCGATCTGTTCCGCGGAGGCGGTTCCCTGCAGAGCCAGAACAGAAAGGACCGTTCCCAACACCAGCCCTCGAGAAATCACCGGCCTCCCCAGAAGGAGCGGTTCTCCGAAAACCAGGCCGACGTCAGGCGAAGTCCTTCCTCAAAAGACACCGTGACCCGGTAGTCCAGCAGGATCCGGGCCTTTCGGATATCAGCGGCGGTATGCAGCACATCGCCGGGCCGTTTGGGAAGCAGTTTCAGGACCGGCTTTTTCTGAAGGATCCTGCCGAGCGACCGGGCCAGATAAAGGACCGAACAGCGGTCCCCGGCGGCGATGTTAAAAACCTCGCCGGATACGCCGGGAGCGGCAGCCGCTTTCAGGTTGGCCTGCACCACGTTGCCCACATAGGTAAAATCCCGGCTTTGGCGGCCGTCGCCATACACCGGAAGCGGTTCTCCGGTCAGCAGACAGGTGATGAACTTGGGCACCACCACCGCGTACTGGTTCTCCAGCGATTGACGGGGACCGAACACGTTAAAGTAGCGAAGGCCCACCGTTTCGAGCCCGTACAGGTTCGAATAGATCCCGGCGTAAAGCTCGGAGGCCAGCTTGGAAGCCGCGTAGGGGGATTGGGGAACCGGGTGGGCGTCTTCCCGCTGGGGGATCGGCACCAAATCGCCGTACACCGAGCTCGAAGAAGCATAGACCACTCGTTTGACGTCCGCCTCTTTCGCCGCCTGAAAAAGATGGAGCGTGCCGGTGGCGTTGACATCGTGATAAAGAAAAGGATTACCGACGGATTTCGGGACGGAGCGCAGAGCCGCCTGGTGATAAACCACTCCAACGCCCTTGAGCGCCTTGCGCAGAGCCGCGACACTGCGGACATCGCCGCGGATGAATTCAATCTTACCTGCAACTGCCTTCAGGTTGAGACGGCGGCCTTCGGACAAGTTGTCGAGAACCCGGACCCGCTCCCCGCGCCTGACCAGCGCTTCCGTCAAATGGGAGCCGATGAATCCGGCGCCGCCCGTGACCAGAACGGTCTTCTTCACTCAGGGGTCTCCTTAACCGGTTTCTTGCGGGAAAAAATATGCGTTGAGGTGCCGTAGAACGACTCGGCACATTCCATGAGCGTTTCCGAAAGGGTCGGATGCGGATGGACCGTTTCGGCCAGGTCCTTGGCCGTCGCTCCCATTTCCACAGCGAGGACTCCCTCGCTGATGAGCTCTCCCGCCCCGTGGCCGGCGATGCCCACGCCCAGGATCCGTTCGGTCTCCGGCTCAAGGATCAGCTTGGTTAATCCATCGGGCCGGTCAAACGTGAGCGCCCGGCCGGAAGCGCCCCAGGGGAACCGGGCCACCTGGACCGCGATGTTGCGGGCCTGCGCTTCCGTCTCGGTCAGCCCGCACCAAGCCACTTCCGGATCGGTGAACACCACGGCCGGCATGACCACGCCCCGGAAAGCGCTTTCCTCGCCGGTGATCACCTCCACCGCGACCCGGGCCTCTTTGGCCGCCTTGTGCGCCAGCATCGCCCCGCCGGCCACATCGCCGATCGCGTAGATGGAAGGGTCGCTGGTCTGCTGTTTCTCGTTCACGCGCACGAAACCCTTGTCATCCCGGGCCACCTTCGTGTTCTCGAGCCCCAGGTTCGCGCAGTTGGGAACGCGCCCCACGGAGACCAGCACCCGGTCGTACAGCTCTTCTTTTTTCTCTCCGCCCGTTTCAAGGATGACGCGGATCTGCTTGCCGCTGGTGGACATCTTCGAGACCTTGGTGTTCAGCCGGACTTCCCGGAACGCGGCCTGCGCGTACTGAGCGACCGGCCGGACCAGGTCGGCGTCCATGCCGGAAAGGATGCTCCCCATCGCTTCGACCAGCACCACCTTGCTGCCCAGCGTCGCGTAGACGGTGCCCAACTCCATACCGATGTAGCCGCCGCCGACCACCAGCAGATCATCGGGTACTTCTTCCAGATCCAGTGCCTCGGAAGAGGTCATGATCCGTTTGTTGCCCAGGTCGAACGCCGACGGCAGGGCCGGTTTGGATCCGACGGCCAGGATCGCCGTGTCGTAGTGGACGAACTTCTGGCCGCGGTCGGTCTCCACGCGCAGCGTATGCGAGTCTTCGAAATAGCCCCGTCCTTGAAGCACCTCCACGCCCCGCCGCTGGGCCAATCCCCGGATTCCCTGGCCCAGCTTCTCCAGTACGGACTCTTTCCAGGCGCGCAGTTTCTCCAACTCCAGCACCGGAGCGCCGAACGCGATGCCCCGTTTTTCCGATTCCTTGGCTTCCCGCAGCAGCGCGGTCGCGTGCAGCAGCGCCTTGGATGGGATGCAGCCGACATTCAGGCAGACGCCGCCGAGCCGCTTGTCCTGCTCGACGAGGATCACCTTTTTCCCTCTGTCAGCCGCGTAAAAGGCCGCGGCATAACCACCGGGCCCGGCGCCCAGAACGACCACCTCGGTCCGGATCGGCTCGACCGTCATCAGCGCCGGATCTCCTGATCGGGAAACGCCTGGAGCCGCTCCACCAGCGCCGTGATGAATCGCGCCGCGTCGGCGCCGTCGATGGCCCGGTGATCGTAGGAGAGGGCCAGAGGCAGGAGGCCTTTCGCGGCCCGGCCGACGCCGAGGATCGCCACTTCCGGCGCGTGGATGATCGGTGTGAAATGGCGGCCGCCGATGCCGCCCTGGTTGGAGATCGTGAAGCTGCCGCCCTGAAGCTCTTCGCTGCCGAGCTTCCGCTGGCGCGTCTTCTCCACCAGCGCCGGCAGTTCCCGGCCCAGTTCCAGCAAGGTCTTTTTCTCCACGTTCCGCAGAACCGGGACGATCAGGCCGGCTTCAGTATCCACCGCGACCCCCATGTGGATAGTTTGCTTGAAGACCGCTTCACCGGCGGCTTCGTCCCAACTGGAATTGAAGACCGGATATTTCTCCAGAACCGGGACCAGCGCCCGGATCAGGACTGTGGTCAGCGTGAGGCGGGAGCCGTCTTTCTCGTAAGCCGGAGCGTGTTTTTCGATCTGCTTGAGCAGCGCGGTGACATCGGCTTCATCGAACTGTGTGACATGAGGGATGGTGGTCCAGGAGCGGACCATCGCCTGCGCGATTGCCTTGCGCAGAGGAGAAATGGGCTTGCGGGTGACCGGGCCCCATTTTTCAAACGGGATTTTCTCGGCGGCCGGCGTCTTGCTTCCCGCGGCTCTCTGCTGAAGCTGAGCCAAGTAGGCCTTTACATCCGCAGTCGTGATGCGGCCGCCCCGCTCCGAGCCGCGGACCTTACGCAGGTCGATGCCCAACTCTAAGGCCATTTTCCGGATCGCGGGAGACGCCGGCGGAGGAGCGCCGCTGGCGGATTGATATTCGAAATCGGACGTTGGACCTGCCGGTAAGACCGAAGCGGGAGCAGCGGCGGAAGGAGCCGCCTTGGGAGCAGCTCCGGACTCCGCGGGAGCGGCGGCACCGGTCTCTTCGGTGACGGAAATTAGCACCTGCCCCACGGAGAGGACTTGCCCTTGCTTCACATGGATCTTGGTGACGGTACCGGTGAGGGTGGAAGGGATCGGGGCAACGGCTTTCTGATTTTCCAGTTCCAGCAGCGTGTCGCCCTGTTTGACTTTCTGGCCTTCCTGAACCAGCACATTCACCACCGTGCCGGAATCAGCCCCTTCGGTCAGCTGCGGAAGCCGGATGTCCATCCGTTACCGCGCCAGCTCGGGGTGGGACTTGTCCGGATCGATCTTCAGTTCTTTGATTGCTTTCTCAACCTGCGCCGGCGGGACCGCGCCTTTCTGCTGAAGCGCGTGCAGGACGGCGACCACCGTCATTTCGGCATCGACTTCGAAAAACCGCCGCAGATTCTGCCGGCTGTCGCTGCGGCCGAACCCATCGGTGCCCAGCACGGTCAGGCCGCCCGGCACCCACGGAGCGATCTGCTCCGATACCGATTTCATGTAGTCGGAGACGGCGACGAAAACCCCTTGCTCGGATTCCAGAACGGACTCCACGTAGGATTTCATCGGCTTGGCCGTGGGATGCAGGCGGTTCCAGCGCTGAGCTTCGAGCGCGCCGTTCCTCAGCCGTTTGTAGCTGGTCACGCTCCAGATATCGGCCGACACGTCGTACCGTTCGGCCAGGATCTGCTGGGCCCGCAGGGCTTCCTGGATCAACGCACCGCTGCCGAGGATCTGGGCCTTGTGTTTCCTGCCGGCCGGACCTGCCTTGAATTTATACAACCCTTCGAGAATGCCCTGCTGGACTCCAGCCGGCATCGGCGGCATGGGAAGGTTCTCGTTGTAGAGCGTCATGTAGTAAAAAATCTCTTCCCCTTCCAGGTACATGCGGCGCAGGCCGTCCCAGACGATCACGGCGATTTCGTAAGCGAACGCCGGATCGTACGCGTACAGCGTGGGAACCGTGGAGGCAATGAGATGGCTGTGGCCGTCCTGGTGCTGGAGCCCTTCACCGTTGAGCGTGGTGCGGCCGGCCGTGGCACCCAGGAAGAAACCCTTGGCCCGGCTGTCGGCGGCGGCCCAGATCAGATCGCCGATCCTCTGGAACCCGAACATCGCGTAATAAATGAAGAACGGGATCATCGGCTGATTGAAATTCGCGTACGAGGTGCCGGCCGCGATGAACGAGCTCATCGCCCCGGCCTCGGTGATCCCCTCCTCCAGCAGCTGGCCGTCCTTGGCCTCCTGGTAATACAGCAGGGATTCCCGGTCGACCGGCTCGTACAGCTGGCCCTTCGGAGAGTAGATCCCGACCTGGCGGAACAGCGCGTCCATGCCGAACGTGCGGGCCTCATCGGGGATGATCGGCACGATGCGCCGGCCCACGTCCGGGTGCCGCAGCATTTTGGCCAGGATCCGGACGAAGGCCATCGTGGTGGAGATCTCCATCTTGTCGGACCCTTTCAGGAATTCCTGATAGAAATCCATTTCCGGAACCGCCAGCGGTTTTTTCTCGAACTTGCGTGCCGGAAGGAACCCGCCCAGCTTCGCGCGGCGGTCCAGAAGATACCGGGTCTCCTGGCTTTCCTGGGCCGGCCGGTAGAAAGGCGTTTCCACCACGTCTTCATCGCTCAAGGGGATATTGAACCGGGTGCGGAATTCCCGAAGCTCTTTCTCGTTGAGCTTCTTCTGCTGGTGGGTGATGTTGCGGCCTTCGCCGGCCTCGCCGAGGCCGTAGCCCTTGACCGTCTTGGCCAGGATCACGGTGGGCGAGCCCTGATGCTCCATCGCGGTCTTGTACGCGGCGTAAACCTTCCGGGGATCGTGCCCGCCGCGAACCAGCTTCGCGATCTGCTCGTCCGTCATGTGGTTGACCATTTCCATCAGCTGAGGATACCGGCCGAAGAAATGTTTGCGCGCGTAGCTGCCCGGCTCAACCGAGTACTTCTGGTAATCGCCATCCACCGCTTCTTCCATCCGCCGCACCAGGAAACCCCGGGCGTCTGCCTTGAGCAGCGGATCCCAGTCCGAGCCCCAGATGACCTTGATGACGTTCCAGCCCGCGCCCCGGAAAAGGGCCTCGAGTTCCTGGATGATCTTGCCGTTGCCGCGGACCGGGCCGTCCAGCCGCTGGAGGTTGCAGTTGACGACCCAGACCAGGTTGTCCAGCCCTTCCCGGACCGGCAGAGTGAGAACACCGGTGGATTCCGGCTCGTCGATCTCTCCGTCTCCCACAAAACACCAGACTTTGGGTTCTTCGGCCGAAATAAATTTCCGCGCCTTGAGGTAGCGGTTGAACCGGGCCTGATAGATCGACATGATGGGGGCCAGCCCCATCGAGACGGAGGGAAACTGCCAGAAATCCGGCATGAGGTACGGATGCGGGTAGGAGGAAAGCCCTCCCCCTTCGGACAGCTCCTGCCGGAAATGATGGAGCTGATGGGCATCGAGCCGGCGTTCCAGATAGGCGCGCGCGTAGTTGCCGGGCGAGGCGTGCCCCTGGAAGAAGACCATGTCCGCGGGCCGGCCGGCCCCGCCGCCGCGGAAGAAGTGATTGAAGCCGACCTCGTAGAGCGTCGCGCAGGAAGCGTAGGTGGAGATGTGCCCGCCGATGCCGTCCTGGACGCGGTTCGCCTTGACCACCATGGCCATGGCGTTCCACCGGATGTAGCTCTTGATCCGGCGCTCCACATCACGATCTCCGGGATAGGGAACCTCCTTTTCCGGAGTGATCGTGTTGACGTACGGCGTATTGAGCGGGTTGACCGCTTCAGACCGCATGGGCAACGTTTCCTGTTCCGACCTCATTGGGTGTAAGATTCCCTTCATGAAGACATTGGACCTGACGCTGCCGACCGCCGAAGAAAACCTCGCTTGCGACGAGGAACTCCTCGACCAATGTCAAAAAACGGACGGCCCTGAGCTGCTGCGCTTCTGGCGGCCGGCACAGCACTTCATCGTGCTCGGCTACGGGCGCTCCGCCGAGCAGGACGTTCACCTCAGCGCCTGCCGGAAACGGAACATCCCGGTCCTGCGCCGGTGCAGCGGGGGCGGAACCGTACTGCAGGGCCCCGGCTGCCTGAACTATTCGTTGATTCTCAAGATCGAGCCGCAAGGCCCGCTCCGGACCATCGCCCGAACCAACGCGTTCATTCTCGAGCGCCATCAGCGGCTGTTCGAGCGTCTGCTGGGCCGGATCGTCTCGGTTCGGGGCGACACCGACCTGGCGCTGGGCGACCGAAAATTCTGCGGAAACGCCCAGCGGCGCAAACAGGGCTGGCTGCTCTTCCACGGAAGCATCCTCCTGGATCTCGACCTGCATCTGCTGGAAGAGCTTTTACCCATCCCGGACCGGCAGCCCGAGTACCGTAACCAACGGTCCCACCGGGACTTCCTGCTCAATCTCTCCCGCCCCGCTGATGAAATTCAGGCTGCTTTCGCGCGGGACTGGAACCACCCGATTTTACATCAAGTCGGCAGTTAAATCTTGCCGATCAGATCCGGACCCGGCGTGAGGGTCTTCCCGCCCGGCTTCCAGTTGGCGGGACACACTTCCCCCTTGTTTTCCCGAACGAACCGCGCGGCCTGCAGTTTCCGGAGCAGCTCTGACGCGCTGCGGCCGATGCTGTTGTCATGGTACTCCGCCGTTTTCAGAACCCCATCCGGGTCGATGATAAAGCTCCCTCGCAGTGAGAGCCCCGCCTCTTCCAGGTAGGTCCCGAACGCGCGGCAGAGCTTCGCGGCCGGGTCCGCCACCATGGGAAACCGGATCTTGGACACCGCCGGGGACTGATCGTGCCACGCCTTGTGAACGTAAGCCGTATCGGTGCTGACGCTCAAAACCTCGGCATCCAATTTCTTGAACTCCGGGTAAAGGGAGGCCGCTTCTTCCAGCTCCGTCGGGCAGATGAAAGTAAAATCCGCCGGATAGAAGATCAAGGCCAGCCACTTGCCCTTGTAATCCGACAACCGCAGTTTCCGGATGTCGTTGTCCTGGTACGCGTCTACTTCGAAATCAGAAACCTTCTGTCCAATCTGGATCATTTTTCAAACCTCCTTAAAGAAAATGGGGCAATCCGTTCCGGACCGCTCTTTCCCGTGATTAAATCCGCCATCAACCGCCCCGTCAACGGCGCCAATAGAATGCCGTTCCGGTAATGGCCGGCCGCCACCCAAAACCCGGACAAAGGGGTTTTCCCGAGAATCGGCAGGTGATCCGGCGTTTCCGGCCTCAAACCCGCCCATGCCCGCTCGAACCGCCAGGACGAGCCGCCCGAGCACATTTCTTCAACACCGGCCTGGATCGCCCGGCGGCCTTCTTCCGTAACAGTCCGGTCAAAACCGACCCGCTCCAGCGTCGTGCCGGCCACCAGTTTCCCCCCGGCCCGCTGAACCAGGTACGCGCGCGGAGAATGCACGATCGCGCGAACCACCGGCTTCTCAACGGAAAACTCCAGCATCTGCCCGCGCACCGGCTCCAGCGGGATCTTAAAAGGCAAAACACCTTCCAGCCCGCCCCAGGAACCCGCGCAGTCGACCACCGCGTCGGCTTCAGTCCGGACGCCGGCGCTTTCCACGCCAAGGACCCGGTCCCCTTCTAAAAGCAGACGCGTCACCGGCCGGTTCCAGTGAAACCGAACCCCCTGGAGTTCCACCGCCCTGCGGTACGCCTGCACCATCCTGACCGGATCGAGCTGGGCGTTGTCGCGCCAAAAAATCCCGGACCGGACGCGCCCATCCACCGCCGGTTCTTCCCGCCGGATTCGGGCCGGGTCCACCCGCTCGAACACGACGCCGCACCGCTGCTGCCAGGCCGCCTGCCGGTCCAGAACGGCTTCATCTTCCGGGGTGAACGCCAATCCGAACATGCCGTCGGCGCGGTAATCGAGGGAAAGACCGCTCAAACGCTGAAGGCGCTCAACGGTTTCCGGGATCAAACGATGGGCTTCCGAAAGGAGATCCCAAAACGGGCCCGGGCCGTCCGCTTCCGCCTGAGGCGAAAGGATGCCGGCCGCCGCGCCCGACGCTTCAGCGCCGGGCTGGCCGCTGCGCTCGAAGAGCTCGACCGCGATTCCCCGCCGGCTCAACTCATCCGCGACGGCCAGGCCGACCGCCCCCGATCCGATCACCGCCGCCTTCATCATGGGAATCGGTTACGCGGAGGTTTCCTCCGGCTGGTGATCCGCCAGGAATTCCGCCACCGCTTTGTTTCCGACCCTGTGACAGAATTCACCGACCGGTTCTCCTGGATGACGGGACCGCTTGTAAGCGATCAGCAGCTGCTCCAAACGCCGGGGGGCTTCCGACGGGGGGAATGACGCCTCCACCCTCTGTCCGCCCACGTAAACATCGTACCCCTCAACGGTCTGCCCGTCCAATTCGATCCGGCACTTTCGCAGCCGGACCTGAGCCGTCGCGCACTGCGGACATCCCTCTTCGCAGGAACCGAGGTAAATGCGGGCCGGCTCATCCAGTGAAACCCGGCGATCCAGGACCTCCACCAGCGTCCGGACTTCCTGGGCCGGCTTCGAGTCCTCCCCGCCGGCCGGACAGGGCCGGACCGACCGGGCAATCGCCGATGCCTTCACCTTGAGGCCGACCGATTCCAACCCTTCCATGACCTGCGCGACCCGTTCTTTCCCGACGCCGCGCAGCAGGAGGTTCTGTCCGTCGGTGAGCCGGACCCCTCCGTCGGCATACCGTTCCGCGAGGTCCGCGACTTTCTTCAGCTGGACCGAATCGATCCGGCCCGCCAGGATGGGAATGCCGATTGAAAAAAGATCGGGCTGGTCCTGTTCGTAAACGCCGATGGAATCCCACGGGCTCTCCACGGCAGTCAGCGCCTCGGGCGCTGCGGGGCGGAGCCCGGCCGTTTCAAGAGCCGAAAGGACGGATTCCCGCTGATCCACGGAAATGCCGGGGAGCTGAAAGGTTTGAGACGCGGTGAGATCGGCGAAGTCCCCGCCCTGCTCCGAAGCGATCCTGGAGATCAGGCGCAACTGGGACGCCGTCAGGTTTCCGCCGGGAGCATTCAGGCGGAGCATGGGCTTAAAACCGGGTGGTTAAACCAGCTTGTTCCCGGGCTTGCGGGGCGGATCGTTGCTCGCGCGGGGCGTTACCTTGGCGTTGCCTTTGTAGGCGGGAGACAGTTCACGATTGACCTTGGAGTATTCGGGATCGAAATCCTCCGACTCCACGATGGCGCCGACCGGGCAGACCGGAAGGCAGGCGCCGCAGGTGATGCAGATCTCCGGATCGATCACCATGAACGTTTCACCCTTGTAATCGCCAGGATAAATGCAGTCCACCGGACAGACTTCGACGCATTGTGCGTACTGCTCGCCCAAACATTTTGCGGTGATCACATAAGACATGGGTGTGTGGTTCCTCCTTTGATGACCATTACTATATCAAAATCCGTGTCCAGCGCAAATCCTTAAGAGCACCTTTCGAAACCTCGCGCTAGCCGCGTTGCGTGCGCCAGTCGGTCGGATCCAAGGAGCGACGACGAAGGCGTGTCCCCGGCGACACGTCAAGGAGGAGCGACGCCGGAGACGACCGGCTGCCGCCGCAACCCGAAGGGCTGGGTGGATTTGCTTCGCCGCGCGGCGTTGCTCGTCGTCGGCGTAGCGCCTGTGTGGCTACGCCTCCTTCTCGCGTCTTGCGCGGCTGGCAACTCCGCCCAGCGCGGCCGCGGGAGGTTTTGAAAGGTGCTCTAACGCTCTTCTTCGAGCCAGTGGGTGGTGAGACGCGGAACCGGGCGCAGCCACAGCTGCGTCATGCCGAGAAAGACCGCGGCCAGCAGCAGCGCCGACAGCACGCTTCCCTTCCAGCCCGGCATCAGGACCCACAGCGCGGCCGCCGCCAGATCGGCCAGTGCCAGCGGGATCAGGACCTTCCAGGCGAATCCCATCAGCTGATCGATGCGGAAGCGGGGCCACGTGCCGCGGATCCAGATCATCACAAAGACAAGCAGGAAGGCCTTGGCCGCCAGCGCGATCAGGCCTACCATTCCGCCGTTCTGCCACCCGCCCAGGAACAGGATGGACAACAGCAGGGAGAGAGCCAGCATGCTCAGGAACTCGGCCATGTAGAACATGGCGAACTTCATGCCGCTGTATTCGGTATGGAACCCGCCGATGATTTCCGACTCGGCTTCCGCCAGATCGAACGGAGTCCGGTTGACCTCGGCCAGGCCGGCCGTCATGACCAGCATGAAACCGGCCGCGCCCCAGGGAGTCCAGAGGAACCAGCCGTTTCCCTGCGCCCGGACGATCTGCACCAGATTCAAGGAACCGGTGACCATGGGGACAGCGGCCAGCGAAAGAACCATCGGCACTTCGTACGCAATCAGCTGGGCGGCGCTGCGGGCGGCGCCCAGCAGAGCGAACTTGTTGCGGGAACCCCACGCCGCGGCGAACAGAGCGAGCGTCCCCACCGAGCCGACCGCGACGAAGAACAAGAGACCCGTCGTCAACGGCGCCGCCACCCAGCGGGGACCGAACGGAAGCAAAGCAAACAGGATCAACGAGGGAACGACCACCAGCACCGGCGCCAGAAAATGGCAGAACCGGTCGGCCCCGTCGGGAATGGTGTCTTCCTTGGTGAGCATCTTGATGCCGTCGGCCAACGGCTGGAGAAGACCGTACGGCCCCACCCGGTTCGGCCCGATCCGGTCCTGGATCCGGGCGATTACCTTCCGTTCCAGCCAGGTCAGATACATCATTCCCACCGGCGCCAGCGCCAGAATGAGGACCGCCCTTAGGATAATCGAAACCAATGTATCGATCATTCCCACTCCAACATCCCTTCCTGCCAAGCGTAAATTAAACCAACCAGCAGAACCAGCAGGAACAGCCCCATCGCGGCCAGGCCGGCCAGACCCAACGACCGGAAGACGACCGCCCAGGGAAAAAGGAACAACGCCTCCACATCAAAGACCACGAACAGGATGGCGAAAACATAATACTGGATGCGGAACTGGATCCAGGCGTCCCCTTCGGTTTCCATGCCGCACTCATAGACCTGATTCTTGATCGGCCCCGGTTTCTTGGGCGCGACGAACCGGGCCAGGATGATCGGCATCGCCGGCACCGCCACCGCCGCCAGCGTGAAGCAGCCCAGAAAGAGGTAAGTCAGCCGGTCGCTCATGCCGCGGGCCCCGGCTCGCTCTTCTTCGCGGCGGCGGCGGCCTTCTTCTCGGCATCGGCCTTCTTGCGGGCCTGCTCCTCGGCCCAGGCCTTGGGATGCGTCTCGGCGTAGTACTCGGTGGAGACGTGCAGGCGGTTGATGTCGAACAAATGGGATTGGTGCCGCTCGCCGCCGCCGAGCTCGATCGTGTGGTCCATCTTGATCGCGTCAAACGGGCAGTACTCGGCGCAGTAACCGCAGTTCATGCAGACATCCACGTCGATGGTGAACTCGGAGGCCTTCGGGACCGCCTTGCCTGAGGCATCCTTGGCCTGCACGATCCAGATACACTGCGGCGGGCACACCTTGGCGCAGATCCCGCAGGCGGTGCAGCGCTCGGTTTCCTGCTTCCACTGCTCTCCCTTCTTGCCGTCGAAGATCAGCATCGGAAGCACCCGGAACCGCTCCGGAGTCTTCAGCCGTTCTTCCGGGTACTGGACCGTGAAGATCCCCTTGTCGTCCGGATGCTGGGAGACGCGGCCGCGCAGACGGTTCTTGAACGTGCGCTTGAAGCCCACCGTGTAGCTGGTGATAAAATGCCCCAGCGTAATGGTCAATCCTCTCAGTAATTCCAACCCATAAATCTTCATCGATCCGTCTCTCCGAGGACGATGTCAACGGAGCCGAGGATCGCGACCACGTCGGCCACCAGGTGGCCCTTGCACATGGTTTCCAGCGCCGTGAGGTTGATGAACGAAGGGGCCCGCACGTGATACCGGTACGGGTGGTCGGTGCCGTCGGAGACCACGTAGAAGCCCAGCTCTCCCTTCGGGTTCTCCACGCGGCCGTACGATTCGCCGGCGGGGACCCGGATGTTCCAGAGCTTTTTGCCTTGCTGGATCTCTCCCTTGGGAATTTCCCGGATCGCCTGCTCCAGGATCTTCAGGGATTCCCACATTTCGGCGATCCGGATCCGGTAGCGGGCGTAGACATCCCCTTCCGGAAAGGTGGGGACCTTGAAGTGGAACCGGTCGTAGATGGAATACGGATCGGCCTTGCGGACGTCGTACTCCACGCCGGATCCGCGCAGCATGGGCCCCGCCGCCGAAGAGGAAATCGCCGCGTCGCGCGGGAGCACGCCCACCCCACGGCAGCGGTTCAAGATGATCTCGTTGTGGGTCAGGTACCGATCGATCTGCTCGATGGCCCGCGGAAGCCGGTCCCGGATGAGCGCCAGGGCCAGCGGCATGAACTCCTCCGGCAGGTCGGCCGCCACGCCGCCGAAACGGAAGTAATTGCACATCATGCGGGAACCGGAAACCATCTCGAACAGATCGAGGATCAGCTCCCGTTCTTCGATCGCGTACAACGCCGGCGTGAAGAAGGCGCCCAGGTCGTTCAACAGGAACCCGGTCGCCCAGAAGTGGCTGAGGATCCGGGTCAGCTCCGCCATGATGACGCGGATGTATTCGGCCCGTTCCGGCGGCTTGACGCCCAGCAGTTTCTCCACCGTGATCGCGTACCCGAAATTGTTGCCCATGGAGCAGATGTAGTCGAGCCGGTCGGTGTACGGAAAGATCATGAGCCAGGTGTTGCGCTCGCCGATCTTCTCGTGGTTGCGGTGCATGTAGCCCATCACCGGCTCCAACGCCAGGATCCGCTCTCCGTCCACCCGGATCTTCATCCGGAACACGCCGTGCGTCGAGGGATGCTGCGGACCGAGATTCACCACCAGCGTGTCGGTGTGCGCGGACCCCGCGGAGGGAGCGTCCCCCGGCCGGAACGACTCTTTCGGCTCCACCCACTCTTCGGGATTGAAGCCGGCCGGATAGGTCACGTTGTCGCCGAACGGGGTCCGTTCCTCGGCGCGGCGATGATGGCCTTCCTTCCAGCGGCTGGGGAAAATCTTGGCCGGGCTTTCGTAATACGGCTCCAGGTAATCCTTGCGCATCGGATGGCCTTCGAATCCTTCCCACATCAGGATCCGCTTCAGGTTCGGATGGCCTTCAAACCAGACACCGAACAGGTCCCAGCATTCCCTTTCCTGAAAATCGGCGCCGCGCCAAACCGAAGTAACCGAGGGAATGCGGGGATCGGTCTTGTCGGCGCGGACCTTGAGGGCAATCGGAACGCCCGGCTTCCCGGTGGACGCAAGATGATAAACGACTTCGTAGCAGTCCTGATAGTCGGTGCAGGTCAGGTTGGCCAGATAATCCAGATGCAGGTCGGGCTGAACCTTGAGGTAATGGCCGACCTTCTCGATCGCACCGGCGCTGACGACCAGGGAGGCGCCGGCCGGAATCGCCGTGTCCGGGCCCAGCGCCTCGTTGATCCGCCGGCTCAGCGCCGCGGCGGCCGGCGCGGCCCCTTCCGTCTCGGTCGGTGTTGTTTTCGCGGCCGGAATCATGGCCGGCTTCTGGGTGGCTGCCGGCTCGGACGTGAACCCGGGAGCCGCGCACTTCTCGCGGATCTCTTCGGACCGGCGGACGTCGAACAGGTCGGGGCCGAGCCTGGGCACAGGGACTTCCTCGGCCGGCCCTTTCTTATACCAGCGCACCGTGCGGATCGACTGCTTGTCGATCTTTTCCTGCAGTGTGATCAGCGCGTGGAGCAGCGCCTGCGGAGTGGGAGGACAGCCGGGGATGTACACGTCGACGGGCAGGAACTTGTCGATGCCGGACACCACGTTGTACCCTTCCTTGAAGGGCCCGCCGGCGGTGGCGCAGGCGCCCATCGAGATCACGTACTTCGGCTCGGGCATCTGGTTGTAGAGCCGGACGATCATGGGGACCATCTTCTTGGTGACGGTGCCGGAGACGATCATGAGGTCGGCCTGGCGGGGAGACGCGCGGAACAGCTCGGCGCCGAACCGGGCGATGTCGAACCGGCTGGCCGCGGTGCAGATCATCTCGATGGCGCAGCAGGCCAGGCCGAACTGAAGCGGCCAGATCGAGCTGCGCCTTCCCCAGTTATAAACGGGGTTGACGAGATCCAGCAGCTTGTCCCACGGCGTGATTAGAATGTGCCGTCGGACTTCCTGCTCGAGGATTTGCTCCTCGCTCGGATTATAGAGAACGTTCGGTTGGGTCATCCTGAGCTCGTCGAAGGATGCCGGTTACTTGATGGCCGAGAGAATTTCCTGGTTGCTGCGCGGAACCTTGATCTCCTGGACCTTCTTATAAGCCACCTTGCCGTCCTTGCCCACCACGATGGTGGCCCGCTTGGAACAGTTGAAATCCTCGAGGAACAACCCGTACTTCCTGGCGACTTCCCGTTTCTGGTCGCTCAACAGCGAATGCTTGAGTCCCAGCTTCTCGCGCCATGCCTTGTGCGAGAAATGGGAGTCGCAGCTGACGCCGAACACCTCGGTGTCCTTGCCGGCAAACTTAGGCAGATCCTCGGTGATCGCGCAATTCTCGGTGGTGCAGACCGGGCTCCAATCGAACGGATAAAAAGCCAGCACCACGTTCTTCTTGCCCTGAAAACTCGAGAGCGAAACCAGATTGCCGTCCTGATCCTTCACGCTGAAATCGGGGGCGATATCGCCGACTTCAACTTCTTTTGCGGTGAGTGTGTCTGACACGAGTGACTCTCCTTTCCGGATAATGAATCAAACGCTCGACCAGTTTTCCTTTGACCAGATGCTGGCGCACAATGATGGGGATGTCTTTGATCGTAAAACGGGAATACCAGACCCCCTCCGGCTCGATGTACAGATTGGGGGCCAGCTTGCAGAGCCCGAAACAACCGCGGGCCACCACCTCGACCCGGTTTTCCAGTCCGGCCCGGCGAATTGCCCGAGTCAAGGCCTCCATGAAATCCCTGGAGCCCTTTTTCGGGCAGGTCTCGCCCCCCACATCAATGAAAACGCGCCGGGGCAAAACGTCGGTCTGGGGTATCAGCATGGGGAAATTATTGTATCATCGCTTCCGCACGTAGGCGTGGATTTCGTCCCGTACCTGCTCCACGCCGACGAGCTCGTGCGGCTGATCCTTCAGCCAGGCCTCGAGGTCCGGGCCAAACCAATCGTCGGTGGCAATCACCTGCAGGACCTGCCCCTGGGTCAACCCCTCAATGGCCTGCGCGGTCCGGCGCACCGGCATGGGGCAAACCAGCCCCCAACAATCCAGCACCTGGTCCGCGCTTACACCTTCCATACGGTCCTGGCCTGGGCCTCTTCGCCGGCGGCCCGCACGCTGATCTGCGCCGCCAGTTTCCGGGCCACTTCGGTGAACGCCGCCGCCGGCACCGAGTCCGGATGCGTGAGGACCACCGGATGGCCGGTGTCGCCGCCTTCGCGCACCTGCATCATCAAAGGGATCTCGCCCAGGAACGGAAGGTTCATCCGCTCGGCCGCCCGGACTGCGCCGCCCTTGTCGAAGATGTCCGTCTCTTTGCTGCAGTGCGGGCAGATGAAACCGGACATGTTCTCCAGGACGCCCAGGATCGGCACCTTCACCTTCTCGAACATGCTGATTGCCTTGAGGACGTCCAGGAGTGCCACGTCCTGCGGCGTCGTCACGATCAGGGCGCCGCTCATCGAAATCACCTGGCACAAAGACAGCTGGACATCTCCAGTTCCTGGCGGCAAATCAACCAGCAGGTAATCCAGCTCCCCCCAGAGAACTTCCTTGAGGAATTTGGTGACGGCGCCGTGCAGCATCGGCCCTCTCCAGATGATCGCCTCGGAGGGCTTAACCAGAAACCCCATCGACATCACCTTCACGCCGAAGTTTTCGGCCGGCACGATCTTGCCGTCCTTCATCGGCGGCAGCTCGGAGAGACCCATCATCAACGGAACGTTCGGCCCGTAGATGTCGGCATCCAGCAGGCCGACGCGGGCCCCTTCGCGAGCCAGCGCCACCGCCAGGTTTACGCTGACGGTGCTCTTGCCGACCCCGCCCTTACCGCTGGCGATCGCCACGACGTTCTGAACGCCCGGAATGGACGGCTGATCGAACCCGCGCAGCGAGCGGACCTGCGCCGTCGTCGAAAGATCCACGCCGATCACGCCCGGAATTCCGGCGACCGCGGTCCGGACATCCTCTTCGAATTTTTGGCGGACCGGGCAAGCCGGCGTGGTCAGCACCAGCGTCAACGCCACCCGCCCCTCGGTAACCCGGATGTCCTTGATCATGCCCAGCGAGATGACATCCCGATGCAGCTCCGGGTCTTCCACCTGCCGCAGAGCGGCGAGAACCGTTTCTTCCGTTACATTTGCGCTCATCTCATCCTGTCTTTACCACCAGTTTTCCGAAAAAGTTTCTCGATTCCATGACTTCCTGCGCCCGCGCGGCGTCTTTCAACGGAAAGACGGCGCTCACAACCGGCTTGAGTTTCCCCTGATCGATCCGCCGGAGCACCTCCTCCAGCTCCTTGCGGCCGCCCATGTAGCAGCCCAGCACGCTCAGTTCCTTGGTAAAGAAAAACCGAAGGTCCAGCTCCACCTTCGGTCCGCTGGTGGAGCCGCAGGTGACCAGCCGGCCGCCGCGGGCCAGACACCGGACCGAACCGGCCCAGGTATCGGGCCCGATGTGCTCGAGCACCACGTCGACGCCGCGCTGGCCCGTCGTTTTCAAAACTTCCTGCGCGAAATCGCCGGTCCGGTAATTCCAGACCTCATGCGCGCCCAGCGCCTTGCCTTTCGCGCATTTCTCGTCAGAGCCCGCGGTGGAAAAAACCGTTGCGCCGGCAAGTCGGGCCACCTGGATCGCCGCAGAACCGACTCCCGATCCGGCACCGTGGATCAAAACGGTTTCGCCCCGCTTCAGACGGGCGCGCGTCATCAGCATGTGCCACGCCGTCATGAAGACCAGCGGCACCGCGGCCCATTCCTCCGGCTTCCATCGGCTGGAAACGGGGATGAGGTTTTTGCCCGGCACCGCCGCGTAATCGGCAAACCCGCCGTTACTCTGCAGGCCGACGATCCTGAATTCGGGGCAACGGCTATCCTGCCCCGCCCGGCAGGCGGTACATCGGCCGCAGGAAATCCCGGGGGCTACCAGCACGCGCTGGCCCATGCGGACGCCGGTGACCTGGGCCCCTTTTCTCTCCACGCGCCCCACGATCTCGGAGCCCATCACGTGCGGAAGAGGGATCGGAACGTGCGGCATTCCCTGGCGGATCCACACGTCCAGATGGTTGAGCGCGCAGGCCTCCACGCGGATCAACACTTCGGTCGGTTGAATCGAAGGGGCCGGAAGATCCCCGTACTCCAGAACCTCCGGTCCGCCGTGCCGTCGGAAGAAGACCGCTTTCACCCGTTTATCTTACCAAACCGGGACGTTTGTATCGGAGCCGATGATAACTCACCCAGCCCCCGAGGATTAAGACAAACAATAAGAACATACTGAGCCGGTATCGTTCCCGTCCCAGCGGCTGGGCCGCCCAGAGAACTCCGCTCCAAAGCGCCGGCCCAACCACCGCGGAAAGCCGGCTGACGACTCCAAACAACCCGAAGGATTCACCGATGCGCTGAGGCCCGACCCATTCCACCAGCAACACGCGGGAAGCCACCCACGTCCCTCCCAGCGCGACCCCCGCCATACAGGCCATCCCGTAAAAAAAAGAAAGGTTGAAGCTCAGGCACCCCAGCCCGAACGCGGCCGCCCACAAGGCCCAGACCCACCACATGGCCCAGTATCCACCCAAACGATCGGTGATCCAACCCCAGAGAAATGTGCCCGCCACCGTCACAGCGGTCGCCGTGATCAGCAACCGTTGAAGCTCCACGTCGGACAGCCCGATGGCCTGTTTGGCGTAGACCGACATGAACAACGTGACAGCCCCGACGGCGCTTAAACCCAGACATGCCGGCAAAAGAAGCGGCTTCAAAGAGCGGGCCAATTCCTTGTCCGGTCGAGCGGCCGGAACCGGTTTGGCGGTATCTTTCACCCAGAAGAAAAGAGGAAGAGACAACATCAGGAAAAGAAGCCCCGTCGGCAGGAACGTCGATTGACGGCCCCACTTCGCTACCAACGGCGCCGTGGCCACGATTCCGATGAGCGTCCCCACGTATCCCAGCGCCACGCCGTATCCCGAAACGCGGCCCATGCCTTTCCGAGGGCTGACCGACGGCAGCAGCGCATTGTAAAAAACGCCGGCCAACTGATAGAAAAAGTTGGCCAGCGCAAAAACTGACAGAGCCACCCAGATGGGACCGATAAATCCCAGGACACCGGTAAAGAAAACGCAGCCCAGAGTCACCGCGATCAGCCACGCCACCCGATTGCCCTTCCGGTCCGAATGCCGGCCCAACCCCGGCATCACAACCGCCGACGCGAGCATGGAGAGGCCGAACGCCAGGCTGTAGGCCCATTCAGTACTTTGCTTGTCGACCACGACCCAAACCGGAAAATGATAGCTGGTCATGTTCATGGCGAAGATGGTGTTCGCCAGATCGTAGAGGCACCAGGCCAGCATCGCGCGCGTCATCTTGTCATCAGTATAACCGCCCTGCTACAATCAGGCCATGCGGATTCTCGTCTCAGGTGCTTCCGGTTTTATCGGTTCGGCGCTGCTTCCCTTGCTCGCTTCCAAGGACCATACCGTCTCCCGCTTGACCCGGGCCCGGGCCGGAACGCGGGAGGAAGAGATCCTTTGGAACCCGGTCGCCCGCGTGATCGACCTCAAGAAGCTGGAGGGGTTCGATGCCGTCATCCATCTCGCCGGCGACCCCATCGCCAAGGGCCGCTGGACGCCGGAAAAGAAAGCGGCGATCCGGGACAGCCGCGTAAAAGGAACCCGCTTCCTTTCGGAATCACTGGCCCGGCTGGAACGGCCGCCGCGCGCGCTGCTGTGCGCTTCGGCGATCGGGATCTACGGAGAACGCGGAGCGGAAATCTTGACAGAGGAAAGTGCTCCCGGAAAAGGATTCCTGGCCGAGACCGGACAGGAATGGGAAAAGGCATGTGAACCGGCCGCGGCGAAAGGAATCCGCGTGGTGAACCTGCGGTTCGGCGTAGTGCTGAGCGCAAAAGGCGGAGCGCTTCAGAAGATGCTGCCGCCGTTCCAGCTGGGGCTGGGCGGACCCTTAGGCAACGGCGAGCAGGTCATGAGCTGGATCACGCTGACCGATGTGGTCGGCGCCATTCACCACGCGCTGGTTACCGAATCGTTGAAAGGCCCGGTCAACATCACGGCTCCCAATCCGGTCACCAACCGCGTTTTCACGAAAACACTGGGAGCCGTCTTGAAGCGGCCCACAATCCTTCCGATGCCGGCCTTCGGGGTCAACCTGATCTTCGGCGAGATGGGCCGGGACCTGCTGCTGGCCGGCGCCCGCGTGGAGCCGAAACGGCTCAAGGCCACCGGCTATCGTTTCCAGTATCCCGATCTTGAATCCGCCCTCCAAAACGCGCTCCGCGGTTAAAATCCTCGCGGTACTGAAGAAAGCGCACCCGGACGCCCGCTGCGCGCTGAACCACCGCAACCCGCTGCAGCTGCTGATGGCCACGATCCTTTCGGCGCAGTGCACCGACGTGCGGGTCAACAAGGTCACCCCGGCGCTGTTCCGGAAATACCCGACCGCGGCCCAACTGGCCAAAGCCCCTCTTCCTCAACTGGAAACCCTCGTCCGTTCCACCGGCTTTTATCGCCAAAAAGCAAAATCACTGAAAACGATGGGGCGGATACTGACGGACCGATTCCGGGGGAAAGTGCCGCGCACGCTGGAGGAGTTGGTGACTCTGCCGGGCGTTTGGAGGAAGACCGCGAACGTGATCCTGGGAAATTGCTACGGCGTGCCGGGGATCGTCGTGGACACGCACGTAAAGCGCCTAAGCTTCCGAATGGGACTGACCCGCCGCACCGACCCGGACAAGATCGAACGGGACCTCATGAAGCTGCTGCCACGCAAGGATTGGACGTTCTTCTCCCACGCAATGATCTTCCACGGCCGCCGCATTTGCACCGCGCTCCGGCCGGCCTGCCCCACCTGCCCGGTCAATTCCCTCTGCCCGAAGCGAGGAGTGTAAACCCTTTACGGCATCGGGCCTGAAGCGGCGGCCGCTGCCGCCGCCGCTTCCGCTTTCTTCTTCATTTCTTCCTGGGCCTTCTTCATCGCCTCTTCTATTTTTTTGAGAGTCGCCGCGTCCGGGACACCCGGAGGTCCCGGCACCCATTTTGTTCCGTCAAAATAGTAAAACGTGGGATAGGCAGGAGCCGGAAACCCCTGCGGAGGATTCTGACCCGAAATTCCGATGAAGATGGTGTCTTTGTACTTCTTGGCGTACGCCGCCATCTGTTCCGGAGTGACCCCCATCTCCACGACGATATAAATGACGCCGTCCTTGTACTTGTCCGCCATCTCCTGCATCTTCTTGATGGCCGCCGCGCAAGGACCACACCAGGTTGCCGAGATCTGGACATAGATGATCTGGCCGTTCTTCTTGGCCTGTTCAATCATCTCCTTCATTTTTGCTTCATCGTACACGCCCGGCTTGGGGTTCTTCGCCACCTCCTCCAGCGCCATCGGCGCGGCCGGATCTGCGAACGCAACGGCGTTCACGGACGGCTGCATGGCGGCAGCCACCGCTCCCAGCCCTTCCATGACGGCTTGCTGGGTCTCACCGGCCTGGGCCGCTTGAGTGGGGCTCATGGTCATGGTTTCCACCGGGTTTGACTCATTCGCTCCCATGGGGTCATCAGCCCATGCGGAGGACACTTGCGAAAACACGATCACCAGCATCCATGCAACAATTCGCTTGTCCATTGGTGTCCCCCGTCGTCAGAATCACTTTTTTTAACGCTCAAAAATCCGCCAAAAAGAAAAACCGAAAGGCATGCGCCCTTCTTCGTGCTTCCAAGACAAGCTTGGCTGACAATTTTACAAATTACAATAGATCAGATAGATTTAGTCTCTATTAATTTCTCGATGGACGTCCGGCAGGCCGTAAGCGGCTTGTCCGCGAAATCCCCCACGACCCGGTCCACCACATCCTCGGCAATCTTCCGGAACGTGGTGAACTTTCCGCCGATCACGGTCAGCATCCCTCCGAACTCATCGTAAACGCGGTGAGACCGGGTGACGGCCCATGGATCCTTCCCTTCCTGCGCGATCAGCGGCCGAATGCCGGCAAAGGTCGACAGAATCTTTTCTTTCCGGAAATCGAAGCCGGGCAGAGCCCGGTTCGATTCCGTCAGCAGATAATCCACGTCTTCCGGTTCGGCTTTGGCATCGACCGGATCGCCGGCATAGTCGGTATCGGTGGTGCCCAGCAGAGTCGATCCCTTCCAGGGAATCACGAAGAAGATCCGGCCGTCCCGCTGGGAGGAAACCAGGATCGCGTGCTTGAGGCCGATGTCCGGATAGACGAGATGGATCCCCTTGGACATCCGCACCAACGGCTTGGCGCGCGGATCAGCCAGTTGTCTCACGCGGTCGGCCCAGGGCCCGGTAGCATTGATAACCCGGCGAGCTCGAATCGCTTCGCCGTTTTGCGTTTCAACGCCGACCACGTGCCCGTCTTCCTTAATCAGTCCCATAACGCGGGTGTGATCGCGCAAAACCGCGCCTGCTTGTCCGGCGGATTTCAGGACCGCCCGCACCAGCCCGGCATCGTCCATCTGCGCGTCGTGATACAAGGCCGCGCGGCGATAACCGCTGGCGACAAGCCGCGGCTCCTCCTGCTGAAGCTCCCTCTCTCCCAGAAACCGGTACGGACCGATGCGGCGTTCTCCGGCAAGCCAATCATAGAGAACAACGCCAGCGAGAATCAGCGGCCAGGGCCGGGGCCGGCTGCCGCGGACCGGGATGAGGAAAGGAAGCGGATGAACGTATTGGGGAGCGATGGCTAAAAGCGTGCTGCGCTCCCGGAGCGCTTCACGCACAAGCCGGAAATCCAGCTGTTCCAGATAGCGGACGCCGCCGTGGATGAGTTTGGTCGTCTTGGAAGAGGTGCCGCCGGCGAATTCGCCTTGCTCCAGCAGGACGCAGGACAGGCCCCGGAGCGACGCGTCCCAGGCAATGCCGGCGCCGACAATCCCCCCCCCGATGATCAGGAGATCGAAGGGGCCCTTCCCTATTCGGTTCATGACGGGGATGGCCCTCGCACTCGCACTATGCCCGTTCATTCCGCTCGGTGTCTGGTCGGGACCGGCCCGGCGCCGTGCTCAGACAGTCCTCGACCCCTCCCTGAACAAAAGACAGCAGAGGGGTCTGCGGAACTGCGCGCGGCATCCGGGCCGGCTCCCTCCTGCCCCCTCGCGGGAAAGGCCGGAGGGCCGAGGGTGCGGGGTGAACAGGCATGCGCAGACCGAGCGGCCAGGGTGTCCGCCAAGGGTTTAGTGGCGGACGAGCGAGGTCGAGCTTTGAG